>ENA-OSET01002219-OSET01002219.1-sediment-metagenome-genome-assembly--contig:-NODE-2219-length-19026-cov-25.289778_pt1 | contig 19026 bp, 22 predicted proteins | sample MGYA00237882_ERZ534229 | MGnify/ENA primary metagenome ERZ534229 (study PRJEB26408, sample SAMN06266212) | sediment metagenome | isolation source: Hudson Canyon methane seep mesocosm | place... | reverse complement strand
AACCCAGATTGAGATGAGTAAAAAGCCTAATGGCTTGAGTGCTTTAAAAATGGTTTCTTAGTGTTGTATCACTTTGGCAAAGGCTGAGGTGAGGATGAGTGGAATGCTAGAGTTTTTGGTGCGAGTACTTGTATTAGTCTCGACTAGTTTGGGTATAGTTATAAATTAGATTTTGATCTACACTTGGACATGCTGAACCTTATTCATATCTACTTATCTTGTATTACTGCATGTTAATTCGTTTAGTAATACTAGTCTTCATGGTGTTTATTACCCTAGTGTAGAAGTTAGAATGTGTGTTAAGTAGCCCCTAGACAATGATTTGTTATGCAAAAAAAGGTAGTAGCAATGAGTGGTGAAAATGTATATGAGCTATCTCTCGAACTAAAAAAGAAATTTAATTATTTTAGAAATGACCCTAAATTTAAAAAATTCTTTTTGGAGAAGTCTAAAGGCGGATACCTTACTAAAAATGATTTAATTTCTCTATATAGTCACATGGTTGATATTTCTAATAATCACCAGCAAGGGGCAATAGTAAGTGGAAGTAGGATTGTTAAAATATGGAATTCCCTAGATATTCTTACAATACGAAATTTAAAGCTCGAAGAAGAAAACAAACGGTTGAAAAGCATCTTAAATGAAATTACTGAACAAACTAAAAAATATAGTGAGTTTACCTAATCTGCATTCGTTATGTGTTTTAACGTGAGGTGGTTATGAAAGATTACGATTACAAAGGAATTTTAAATGTACTTTCCGAGGCATCACCATCTCATTTGGCTTTAGCTTCATTTATTGTTTTTCCAATTGTATTGGATTATTGGCTTCAAGCACTTCTTAAGCTCTTCCCAGAAATTTCAACTTGCTGGAAAGTCACTGCTTTGGTAGTTTTAGTAATGATTTATATTGGTTGTTTGATTTGGCTCGCAAAAGAGGCTTCACTAAAGCGCGCACTGGAAATTAAACGTGATCTCATTCTTGGGCGTTTATCTTCAAATAACTGGAGTGAAATGGGCTTTGATAGTGCTAAGAAAGTCCTTGGTGAAACATGTACTGATGAGAATATTCATGAAGTAATACAAACTTTTCCTCAAGTTATCAGGTTTGTTCGTTTACGAGTCAGAGATAACCAAAGAAAAATAAAAACAGATCAAGATGGAAACCCCATTTATAAAGCTGGAGTTGGTTTGGTCAAAGTTGAAGAAGCAAATGATCATGGGGTCAGTCAGCTTGAAATGGCAGAAGGAAAGTAAAACTAGAATGATAGCTTTAATATCTTCTCCTAAATTATATTTACTACCCTTTTTAAGTCCGACTGCCCTGTGTATAGAGGATATTGACTTATAACTACAATGTAATTATATTTGACCCATGAATAGTTTGAAATTCGAATGGGATGAGAATAAAAATATTTCAAACCAGAAAAAACATGGTGTTTCATTTGAGGAAGCTAAAACTGTATTTTCTGATGAACTTGGTCGGTTAATTCATGACCCTGATCATTCTGAAGGTGAAGAGCGTTTTATTCTTATGGGGATAAGCTCTCAGCATAGCTTACTAACAGTTTGTCACTGTGAAAGAGGTTTAGATACTATTCGTATTATTTCAGCAAGAAAGGCTGATAAATTTGAATGCAAACAATACGAGGGTTATAGTCATGCGTGAATCATATGATTTCTCAAAATCGGTCAAGAATCCTTATGCAAAACGGTTTAAAAAACAAATAACTATTCGCATTGATGAGGAAACTATTTCTTACTTTAAAGAAATGGCAGAAGATAAAGGAATTCCTTATCAGAGTTTAATTAACCTCTATCTTAGAGATTGTGCAAGTGAGCATAGACAATTGGAAACAAAGTGGGGTTGAAAGCAGCTAACAATCAAATCAACGTGGAAAACAAACAGCCGTCCGTGACCAATAGGGTCAGACTTGATTGGAAATAAATCTATGTGAATTCCCTTATATTTCAATGGTTTTCCAGTGATCTAATGCTGGTTTTAAGTGAAAAATAAAAAAATATTTTTCAATCGAGTCTGACCCTTTTGATTATGCTTTTGATTATGGTTCAATGCTATGACGACGTTGGGGGCTTTGATTGGTGGGTGTACAGTGCATCCACAACTAAAACTGCGCTTTGTTCCTTAGAGCATCCTATGTCATTTTTATTAATTTAACTATGATTGGTACTAGCCTCTATCATACAGTGGTCGATCCCATGGAAATAACAAAAAGTCAAAAGAGACATCTTCGTGAACTTGCTTCAATAGCGTATGAACGAGATTTATCACGTTGTCTTAATGAAGTTAAGAACAGCTTTGATAAATGGGAAAATAATGAAATAACTGCCTGGGATGTGAATGATAAAATCCACCAGTTTCATAATGATATTGCCCGTGAATTGTACAAGTCTTATGTTGGTATTAATAATCCATTATTGGCTGTAATCTTTGGTATACGGCAAGGTGTAATTGATATTTCCGAAGTCAATATAAACTGTAAAGCAATGATTGAAGAGACCTTAACTCTCTTTAATAAAGCATAATAAAAGGAGGGTCTCCGGGGTCAGTTCTAATATTACAACATTTATACTACTATCAAGCGCATGGCTAGACGGTTAAGATTTTGACTTGCAAAAGGGCAGGAAGAAATTAGATTGCAGCTGGTCAGCTGACCTTACATGCTAACAATATAGCTGCGTTGATTTTATATCCACTCGTTACTGTTAATGCTGATCATATTTACGTAAACGATGAGCCATGAGTTTCATCACTTCTTGTGCGAAAAAAGGGACTTCCTGAATCAGTTCGTAAAACCGTTTTTCATTGATCTTAACTAATTTACAATTATTAATACAACGGGCATTTGCACTACGAGGTAAATCTTCAATAATGGCCATCTCTCCAAAAAAGCCGCCAGTTTCAATAGTCTCCAGTACGTTATTGTCTAAGCTAATTTCTACTTTCCCTTTAATGACCAGATACATCTCGTGACCAATATCTCCAGTATTAAATATTATTTCGTTTGCTAGATGTTGAGTGGCATATTGTGATTCATTGAATATATCAATAATTTTAAGATTGTCTCTATAGATACCAAGAACAACGACAACTAATAATAAATTAAAGATTAAAATTGCTGCACAAGTTAGAAGAATTTTCCAATACAGAGGGTTATCAGTACCAATAAAATCCCATACACCAAGAATTGACCAGATTATCAATAGGACAAGTAAGCTGATATTAATGATAAATGTTGAGCTGTTGATAAATTTAACAAGTTTTTGTAACATGATAATACCTTTGAAAACGATGAATGAGTCTAATAAGTATTTAAATGTAATAACCCTACTCTAGCACAGTGAAATGACTATTAATAGCTGATTTGGTGGGCTTAATATGACAAAAGTCTGAAAAATATTTACGAAAATTTGTAAAAGCTCTGACTCAATCGGCTATATTTTAAAACTGTATCACTTTCCTCCACTGTGTAGTTTCTTTTAGTGAATGAGGAACAAGTAGGAGCGTCCACTTTCGGCGCGATGATAATCGGCAGTTTTTAGAGTAAAGCATCTATTTTATATCGCGCCGAGGGCGGATGCTCCTACATCAATAGTTGTTTTGCTACTCAATCCTGCATCGTTCGTTACTGCCAAACAATACTGTCTCTGGGAATTGGCTGAAGCTTGCGCCCCTAATTCAGCAACTTAAGGTTTGTTACTTAGTGAAAGCTATAAAAAATGCATACAGAGCGACATGATGTTAAACCTGTTATTTCTGACAAACAGCACAAAAATAACTGGCGCGTTGAGCAATTTTTAATTGTTGGATGGGGGATAAGCAGGTAATGCAGGGTTCATTTGCTCGACCATAAACTGTTAAGGATTGCTGAAAATACCCTGGTTTCCCTTGTTCGTTAACAAAGTCTCGTAATGTAGTGCCACCCTGATTGATGGCTTGTTGTAGAACAATTTTTATACATTCAGCTAGTTTCTGGTAGCGTTTTAGCGATATTCGGCCTGCTTGTCTTGTCGGATGTATGCCCGCCATAAAAAGTGATTCGCTAGCGTAGATGTTGCCAACACCGACTACATTATGACCATCCATAATGAACGATTTTACAGTCGTTTTTTTATTTTTTGCCAATTGATGTAGGTGAGTGCCGGTGAATAGTTCTGATAAAGGTTCAGGGCCTAATTGACTGATCAATTTGTGCTGAGTGATTGGCTCGCTAGTGGCTAAAATTGCCCCAAAACGTCGGGTATCATTAAACCTTAGTACAGTGTTGTCTGTGAAGATGAAATCAACATGATCATGTTTTCCTGCGGGCTGCTTGGTATCAACTATACGCAAACTTCCTGACATGCCTAAATGAATAATGACTGTATCCGCTTTATGGGTTGCCAGTAGACAGTATTTGGCTCTTCGACTGACTGTTTTAATAATCTGACCTAAAAGCAATTCTTTTAGGTTTTCAGTTATTGGCCAGCGTAATTGTTTTTGCCGAATAATAACATCAGCAATAGTTTTCTCTACAATATGAGGGCGTATACCACTACAGGTGGTTTCTACTTCGGGTAATTCTGGCATTAGCTTGGAGGAGTAGTCAATGTTAATCGGTTTTTCGTAGGATGGGTAAAGAGGGCTTTATCTCGTGCCCATCTTTGAATTATATTGATGAGCACGCTATCGCTTTGCCCATCCTACGTTTTGAGTATCTTATTTGCTAAAGATAAATTAACGTCGTTTACGATTGCGCCAAATAATAAAACCGGTGATGACTAGTAGTAATGGCAATATCAAAAGAAAGCCAAAACCTATAGTGCCAATGGCTAGTTTGCTTAATTGTAATGATTTACCTGCGGCTATTTTAGCTGGAATCTCAATAAACTGGTCATCATGTGTAAGCCAGTTGATAAGCCTGAAACCCAGTTCAGAATTACCCACATTACCCAAATAGCTATTCGATAAAAAATCAGCATCACCCATGGCAACGATACGTTGTTGTTTTTTGGCAGTAAAATTCTGGGTGAGAGCATAAGCAATCGCTAGAGGACCTTGTTGCTCTTCTGTATCGACATTAAACTGAATTTTACCCACTATATCGTCAGTTTCTGTCCATGAGCTATCGACACTGCTGAGTAAGGCTTCTATTTTGAATTCACTTTCCTGATTAATTTCGAAGGCCGCTGTAATAGGGAAAACAGTCATGCTGTTAAAATTAATAGTAATCGGATGGCGACTATATTCGCTGACTAAAACAAAGCTAGGGTCATCTATGCCATAAAGGCGAGAGCTGCTGTCAACAATCGTTCCCGTGAGTTTATTCAGGCCTATTTGTTGTTCTATAGATTTCAGGTGATGATTGTCTGGGTCGGTTAATAGCAATAAATTGCCGCCTTGCTCAATATATTCACTAATAATATTAAGTTCACCTGTTAATAAGGGGACTGCAGGCGAAGCTAATACCAGTAACGATGAGTTGTCGGGAATACTCGTGTGTTGAGCCAAGTTAATCGTTTGTACTTTAATTTTTCGACGTTCCAGTTGATTGGCAAACAGGCCTAAGTCAAAGTTGGCATTGCCTGCTGGGGAGCGTTCGCCATGTCCGGTTAAAAAAGTAATCCAGCGTTCGCTAGTGTTTGCAAGTTGTAGCAAGGCATTGGATAAGCTGGATTCATCCAGATAGGTGAGTTTTTCACTGCGGCCCTGATATTCAATAATAATTGCGCCTTGAGGACCAATATTAAGTTCTCGTGCTTTTTCTGGTACTGTCGTTGGATCAATAAATTTAATTGTAATATTGCTTTTAAATCGCTGGTATCGATTAAGGAGCTGGGCAAGTTGTTGTTGTAAGGTTGTTTCTTTGATATAGGCGGTAACCGTAATCGGTTCTGTTAAGGTGCTGAGTATTTTTTGAGATGCGGCAGACAGGGTGTTGCTATTGTTTTCCGTTAAATCTATTTCAGCGGTATAAGACCGACTAAGCCAGGCTAGGGCGATTAATATTAATAGTATGGCTAAAGTCAGTAAGCCGTTTTTGATCCGAAGACGCTGATGAATATGCTGGTTGATAATCATTTTTGTAACCTGTCATTCTCAAGACTGCGAATACTTAAAATTAGAAAAGTACTGATAAATAACAGAAAATAACTGATATCAATGGTGTTGAGTAGACCGCTTTGAATACTTTGAAAATGTTTTAACATGGATAAATAATGAAACAGTTCGCTACCTTGTCCTTTTATTCCTGCAGTCCAGTCAAGTACCCACAACAGTAGTAAAATTCCAAAGCTAGATATTGCCGCAATAGTCGGGTGGCTGGCAATGCACGACATATAAAGACCGATAGAAGCAAAGGCTGCGACTAATAAGCTGAGAGCCAGGATATTGCAGATAAATTTACCTGCATCCAGTTCACCGCCAATTAGTAGGGATAAAGGCATCAGGCTAATCATGCTGACAATGAGCATTAGCATACCTAAAATGCCCAAAAATTTACCTAATATGATTTCGCTACTCGAAAGGGGAGCTGAAAGTAATAGGGATAAAGTTTTATTACGCCTTTCTTCGCAGACTAAGCGCATGGTCAGTAGGGGGGTGACCAGTAATAAAATGATGGAAGCATTGCTGAATAACGGTAACACAATAATGTCGGTTAGCCCCGGGGCATTTTGTATAGAGGCTAATTGCGCCTGGAATGAGGTGAATGTTTCTACCTGAGTTAAAAATAGATAGGCAAGAATAAATTGTAAAACAGCTAAAATGGACCAGGCTAAAGGCGAAAGAAAGAGTGTTTTCAGCTCTCTGGCTGCAATGGAAAAAATCATCATAATTCCTCAGCGTTATGTTCAGCAGTCAAGCTGATAAATATATCTTCCATGGTTTTTTTAATCGGTGTTAACTCTAATAATCCGTAGCCAGAATTGATGATAATTTCTGCAATTTCTTCTATAGGGTTATTGTCATTACCATGATGAATAAGATAACTGCTGGCGGATGTATTTTCTATTTGACTGATACTGCTGATGTTAGCAAAAGCCGTTAAATCTATTGCGGAACACGTTACAGCTTTAATAGTTGATGTATTCATGCGTTGATTTAAACCGCTAATGGTTTCTTTTAAAATCAGTTTACCCTGATTAATAATCTGTACATGAGAGCAGGATTCCTGAACTTCTGACAATATATGCGTTGATAAAATAATGCCATGTTCAGAGCCCAGTTGCTTGATTAAAGAGCGTATTTCTCTAATCTGAATAGGGTCTAGACCTACCGTTGGTTCATCAAGAATAATGATTTCAGGATTGTGTAATATGGCTTGAGCAATGCCGACGCGTTGCTGGTAACCTTTAGATAGGTTGGTGATTAGTCGACTGGCAACATCACTAAGGCCGCAGCGCTCTTTTGCCAGATTAACGGCGGGTGATATTTCTCTAAAAGGCAGCCCGTGTAGGCGACCGCAATAGGCTAAAAACTCGTCGACTGTTAACTCTTTATATAAAGGTGGGGTGTCAGGTAAATAACCCAGGCATTGTTTGGCAAGTTTGGGTTGATCTAATAAATCAAAACCATTAATTTCGATTTCTCCTGCACTGGGCGCCAGATTTCCACACAGCATTTGCATGGTGGTAGTCTTACCTGCGCCATTCGGCCCAAGAAAACCAAGCACTTCTCCCTTAGCTAAAGAAAAGCTAACATCATTGACTGCACAATGCTGGTCATAATAGCGACTCAGGTTTTTTGCTTCGATTAATAATGGCGGCATGGCAGGGTTACTTAATCTATCTGAGTGAGAAGAAATTTAACTTCATCTTGAAGTTTTTTTCTGAAAAATAGAAATTTCCAGCGAGCACCGCCACATTGGCGCCACAGTAATGTGGCGCGGATGCCAGATAACAATAATGCTCTGATTTTATTGACTGTATTGGGTTGAGACAGGTACTCCTGTTCACCGTTAACCATAATGCGAGGTTGCAATGTGCTGACTGTACTATGGTAAAGATTTCCAAGATTGGCCAAAACATTTTCATGTAGCGGGCCAAAAGTTTCTGACTGTGCTTGAGCAACCTGAATGCCGGTGGCAATTTTATCAAGCATTTCTGGGCGGTTTGACAGTTGTTTCTCTAAAAAAACTAAAGAGGCCGCGTAGCGAGCCTGCTCTGGATCAGCAATGGTACGGCTGGTAATTTGTTGTTCCAGTTGCATGAGTCCTGGCTTAAGGTTTGATAAGTCACCATAAATATCAATAACACCATCGGAATCTATTTTTAGAATACTATTGATAGAGGTTTCTATAGCCGAATTGTCAGCTGTCCCCGTGGTGGCTAATTGTTGTACAAGTAGACAGGCTTGAGAAATACCCGCTAGTGCAATAGTTTGGTTGCTTGTAGTGTTTAAGGACATGTTATTAGCAGCTCTGTTGAGGTGAACACTCTTTGTTTACTTCGTTTCCCGCTTTGATCCACGGCATAATACCATTAGATAAGTGGAAAATGTTTTTCATGTTTTTTTGCTTGCTAAGCATGTTCCCAACCATGCCGCTTCTTGAGCCTGAACGACAGACTAAGATGATAGGTTGTTCGGCAGATGATTTTAAATTTTCTAAGTCGGATAACCATTTTTCAGTATCGTATTTTCCATTGGCTGAAAAAAATTGTAGTTTATGACTGTTCGGAATAGTACCTGTTGTCGCCCATTCTTTTTCAGTACGAATATCAATGACTAGCGCATTTTGGTTTTTTTGTAACGCAATTAATTGATCTGAAGATAGGTTAATCAGTTCTTCTGCAGAAATAAAAGAAGAAAATAGTGTAAGTAGTAGAAAAAAAGTCAGTTTGATTTTCATAAGATTATTTAGCTATTTTGACTAAAAAGAGATGGTTTAATAGGTGTATAATTAGACCATTATGCACCATAATGATGACTTAGGGAGCTGGAAAGAAATAAGCGTCCGATATTGGGCAGGGTTTTTGTTTGTCTTCATTGGGGGAGCAACAGGCGCATAGCAAGCTACGTAACTGTTGCTACCCCAATGAAGGCGGACAAAAAGACCAGCAAGATTGGATGATTGTTTTTTTCCATCTCCCTTGTATCATGTTCAACTTAAATTGGTCGAGTATGATGCAAAAGTTAGAATGTTTTTAAATATATTTTTTAAATGGTAAAGGAGAGAAAAATGTCAGAATCAGTTTCTTTAGATGTAAATGGTATGAAGTGTGGTGGTTGTGAAACTAATGTTAAGAAAAAATTAGCCGAGATGGATGGCGTTATTTCAGTTGAAGCAATGAATAAAGAAAATAAAGTTGATGTTGAGTTTGATGCAGAAAAAACCAATGTAGACGCTATTTCTCAAGCGATTACAGATGCTGGTTTCGTTGTAGAATAATTGAAAACAGTTTAAATTTTTTACTGGGGTATTTCCATGAGTAATGACAAGCAAGATAGTTCAGAAGATGAAGGCTTAAGGCTATCGATATTAGGCATGAGCTGTGCCGGTTGTGTGGGTGCTGTTGAAAGTGCTATAGCAGATGTTGATGGGGTGGACTCCGTCAGTGTCAATTTTGCTGATCATACGGCCTTGGTTAAAGGCAGTGCTGATCCTGATGTACTAAAGAAATCGGTGCAAGATGCAGGGTATGATGCTGCTGTTATGGAAGGATTGGAAGACCCTAGTGAACAGGAAGAAAGAGAATTAGAACGCTATCAAAGGTTAATGCAAAAGGCCAAGGTTGCGGGTATCGTTGGTGTGCCTTTAATGTCGTTTGCCCATTTAGGCTGGTTACCTGAAATCAGTTCACCTGCGGGGAGCTGGTTTTGGCCCATCATTGCCTTAATTACATTAGGTGTTTTGCGTTATTCTGGAGGTCATTTCTTTTCTAGTGCAGTAAAGTTATTGATGCATGGTCAGGCCAATATGGATACCTTGATTGCATTAGGAACCGGTTCTGCCTGGTTATACTCCTGTGTAGTTATTGATTTTTCCAGTCATTTAACAAAATTTGCGCCACATGCTTATTTTGAAGCTTCAGTGCTTATTCTGGCCTTTATTAATTTTGGGGCTGCTCTGGAAACCAAAGCCAGAGGTAGAACATCGTCGGCAATTAGAGAGCTTATTGGATTGCAGCCACGGACAGCAAGAGTTGTAAGGGATGGTGTGGATCTGGATATTGCTATTGAAGAAGTCGGTCTGGATGAAACCTTAAGAGTTAGACCGGGTGAAAAAATTGCAGTTGATGGTGTATTAATAGAAGGCCACTCATCTGTTGATGAATCGATGCTGACGGGTGAACCCATTCCGATAGAAAAAGTTGAAGGGTCGGAAGTGGTTGCAGGCACCATGAATCAGAAGGGGAGTTTCTTATTTAAAGCAACACGAATAGGCCGAGATACTGCATTAGCACAGATTATTAAAAGTGTACGTACGGCTCAAGGTAGTAAACCAGCGATTGCCAAGTTGGCGGATAAAATATCGAGTGTATTTGTTCCTATCGTTGTTTGTATTTCACTGTTTACTTTTTGTATCTGGTATTGGTTTGGTCCCGATCCATCCATGGGCTATGCCTTTGTTACTTCTATGACCGTATTGGTTATTGCCTGTCCTTGTGCGCTGGGTTTAGCGACACCTATTTCAGTGATGGTATCGGTAGGAAGAGCGGCGAAAATGGGCGTGTTAATCCGTAATGGTGATGCTTTGCAAAGTGCGGGCAGGATTACTTGTCTTATTTTAGATAAAACAGGCACGGTAACAGAAGGTAAGCCAGTTGTATCAACTATTGAAGCCGTTGCCGATCATGATGAACAGACTATTCTACAATTAGCCGCAAGTATTGAATCTGGTTCTGAACATCCTTTGGCTACTGCTATTTTAGCGGCTGCGGAAGAAAAACAAATTAAACTGGAAAAAGCCACCAAGTTTGAGGCGATTGCCGGACATGGCATTTCGGCAATTATTTCAGAGCAGCAAGTCTATTTTGGTAATCAGGCATTAATGGCTGAAAAAGAGGTTGAATATACGCCTTTTCTAGAAAGAATAGAGGCATTATCTGCTTTAGGCCAGACCGCGATGATGTTGGCGGTAGGCAATAAAGTAGCTGGGATTATAGCGGTATCAGATCCAATTAAGAAAGATTCGGCCAAAGCGGTACAGCAATTAAGAAGCAAGGGTATTCGAGTCATTATGGTAACCGGTGATAATGAGATTACTGCTAATGCGATTGCCATGCAGGCAGGCATTACTGAAATCAGAGCGCAAGTTTTACCTGAAGAGAAAGCGGCTGTGGCCAAGCAGTTACAACTAGCTGGCGAAATTGTGGGTATGGTCGGGGACGGTATTAATGATGCGCCTGCCTTGGCACAAGCCAATGTTGGGTTTGCAATTGGTACAGGAACGGATGTAGCCATTGAAAGTGCAGATATTGTTATTCTTCAGGGCTCATTATTAAAAGTACCTGAGGCTATGGGTTTATCTAAGGAAACGGTTAAAAACATCAAACAAAACTTATTAGGTGCTTTCTTTTACAATACCATTGGTATTCCAGTTGCAGCTGGTTTGCTATACCCTATTTTTGGTATTTTATTAAGCCCTATGGTAGCTGGTGCTGCGATGGCTATGTCATCTCTAACAGTGGTCTCAAATGCCAGTCGTTTGCGTTGGGTTAAATTGAGTTAACAGAGTATGCAAGGAAATGTAGGATGGGCAAAGCGATAGCGTGCCCATCATCAAGGTTTAAGAAGATGGGCACGGGATAAAGCCTCTTTGCCCATCCTACTGCTAAAACTGTGCCCCAAAAATCAGGTGGTTTTGGCGTTGTAACTATCCTCTTTAGCATTTTTAGCCTAATCCATATGTAATTCTTAGTGATATAATTAAATAATATTTTATACCCTTAAACATGCTGTTTTTGGGCGTTGTTAACTGTAATGAGTAAACTATGAGTAAACTGAAGTGTGCGGTAATTGGTACGGGTTATTTAGGAAAATTTCATGCAGAAAAATATGCGTCTTTAGATGATTGTGAGTTAGTTGCTGTTGTTGATATAAATGAACAGGCGGCAAAAGAAGTAGCAGAAAAACACGGTGCACAAGCGCTGACTGATTATAGTTCCTTGTTAGGTGAGGTTGATGCAGTTAGCATTGTAGTTCCAACCAGTCTACATCATACGGTTTCCTGTGATTTTTTAAAGGCAGGCGCGCATGTATTGGTAGAAAAACCTATTACGGTGACTGTGGAAGAGGCTGATGAGCTGATTGCCATTGCCAAAGATAAAAATGTCATTTTGCAAGTGGGGCATTTAGAACGTTTTAATCCTGCAGTTATGGGGCTGGATAAAGAAGAAAAGCCTTTATTTATTGAAGCGCATCGTCTTGCACCTTTTAATCCTCGAGCCAATGATGTCAGTGTGGTACTGGATTTAATGATCCATGATATTGATATTATTCTAGCGCTTATTGATTCAGATATCGAACGTATTGATGCCAGTGGTACCGCTGTTTTAACGCAGGGTACTGATATTGCCAATGCCCGACTGACTTTTAAAAATGGTTGTGTTGCCAATGTGACAGCTAGCCGAATCAGTATGAAGATGGAACGTAAGATGAGGATGTTTAGGCCTTGTTCTTATATTTCGGTCGATTTTCAGAATAAGTCTTTAACTAAACATAAAACAGGGGATAAAGAGATGTTCCCTGGAGTGCCTGAAATTGTCAGTGAAGAATCTGTGTTTGAAAATGGCGATGCCTTGATGGAAGAGATCAAACATTTTGTTGAATGCATACAAACAGGAAATAATCCGCTGGTTTCGGGTGAAGCGGGTAGACGTGCGCTAAAAACAGCGATTCAAATTACAGATTTATTAGATAAAAAATCAATAGAGGAAAAAGCATGATACCTATGGTCAACCTGAAAGCTCAATATGCAGAGATTAAAGATGAAATTGAGCAAGGTATTGCAGAAACTATAGCAAACTGTTCTTTTATTTTAGGTCCCAATGTACAGGGGTTTGAAAAGGAAGCGGCTGAATATTTAGGTGTAAAACATGCAATAGGCTGTGCTTCAGGTACTGATGCATTGCATTTGGCTTTGCAAGCAGAAGGTATCACAGAGGGTGATGAAGTTATAACCAGTGCCTTTACTTTTATTGCTACTGCAGAAGCAATAAAGTATGTCGGTGCAACACCTGTGTTTGTTGATATTGATGATAAAACATTCAATATTACTGCGGAGTTGATAGAAAAAGCGATTACCCCTAAAACCAAGGCCATAATGCCTGTGCATTTGTTTGGTCAGCCTGCTGATTTAACAAAAATTAAAGCATTATGTGATAAACACAATTTAAAGTTGATTGAAGATTGTGCGCAGTCTTTTGGTGCAAGAATTGATGGTAAACAAACTGGCTCAATAGGCAACGCTTCTGGCTACAGCTTTTTCCCAAGTAAAAATTTAGGTGCTTTTGGCGATGGCGGATTAGTGGTAACTAATTCAGATGAAACCGCCAAAATGTTGAAGATGCTGCGAAATCACGGTTCTGATGTACGTTACTATCATGATGTGATTGGCTATAACAGTCGCCTAGATGATATGCAGGCGGTGGTATTACGGGCTAAATTAAAGCGAATTGATCAATATAACCAGGCGCGCAGACATGCAGCACATTTATATTCCGAATTAATGGCTGACTTACCGCTACAAACCCCTTATGAAGATGGAGTAGGGGAGCATGTCTATCATCAGTACACATTATTATGTGATCGTCGTGATGAAGTGATACAAGCATTACAAGATAAACAAATAGGCTGTGCTGTTTATTACCCCGTGCCTTTACATCAACAGAATGTGTTTAAAGAAGAGTGTGCAGGTCTATCATTACCCGTCACAGAATCCGTTGCTGCTAACTGTTTTTCTTTACCGATTTGTCCATCATTAGAAGATGAAACAATTAAGGAAATTGTGGCTGTTATTCGGTCGGTATTAACGAAATAGAATTTTTTGCAGACGAAGTATTAAATAGTGTTTATGGAAATTGATATATAGATAGACTTTTAGATAGCTAGACGATAGCAATAGGAAGCGGGACTTTAGTCCCGCATAAGTCAAGGCGAGGCTAAAGCCTCATTTCCAAGATGTTGAAGTTATTTCATGCATATTCCTTAGGTCATTGCAGTTACCAAATAAGAAAACCAGAAAACAGTTCGTCTTTATCATTTTTAGTATTTTCTTGTTGGTCTTTTAGTAATTCCAGGGCTTCTTTTTGTTGCTCTGTTTTTCTTATTGTCCATTGCTCTTGTGAAACTAATTTATTCGGTAAGAACTGCTTTTCCATGTTTCTTCCTCTCACTTATATATTATCTGGCAATGATTCTACTTCGGGCTCTGATAAAATGATGTGATCTATTACCCATAAGCTTCAGTCATAATATACGGAAAAGAGTAAATTCAACTGCCACGCGTCATCCCCGAGGTCTTTTGTCGGGGATCCATTCAGAATAAATTAGATTCCTGCTAAGAGAGAGTGCAGGAATGACGAGGTAGAGATGTTAGCTTTTTTAAAATGGCGGAGAGTCATGGGTAATCAAGTAAATGTTTGTTAAAGTCTTTGTTCCCTGGTCGTTGTCGTTTCTTTATTATTTTTAACTCAAAGAGAGTCTTCTGTTGAATAAAAAACAGCCGTTTAAAGTGATGTTTAGTGCTGGAGAATCTTCTGGTGATAAGCATGCCGCTCATATGTTTCAAGAACTGCAAAAGCAGTTGTCTGATATTCATGGACTGGGTATGGGCGGAACCAAAATGCAAAAAGCGGGGATAGATATCCGCTTTGATTCTTCAGGCATTGCCGTTATCGGACTGGTTGAAGTATTGAAACATTACGGGGAGATCCGTGCCGCTTTAAAATTGATGCAAAAGATGGTGGTTTCAGAAAAACCTGATTTATTGGTATGTGTTGATTACAAAGAGTTTAATTTAAAGCTGGCGCGTTTTGCCAAACAGCAGGGGATAAAAGTTTTATTTTATGTCAGCCCCCAAGTCTGGGCATGGCGGCCAGGGCGAGTGGTGACTTATGGCAAAGCGATAGATATGATGGCTGTGATCTTTCCATTTGAAACAGCTTATTATGAAGCAGAAAATGTGCCTGTAACTTATGTAGGCCACCCTTCAGTGGATAAGGTGCATCCTTTTCGTAGTAAAGCAGAGGATTATGCTGAGTTTTCCTTAAATACAGAGAGTTCTGTTGTAGGGTTGTTGCCCGGTAGCCGAATCAATGAGATTAAGCGCATGTTGCCGGTTATGCTGGCAGCTGCTGAAAAATTGCATGCTTCCGATGCCAGTATTCAGTTCGTATTGCCTCAGGCCGATTCGATTACAGATGAGTTATTACAAGGCTATCTACAAACATCATCAGTAAAGATAGCCGTGATTAAACATCAGCCCTATGATGTTATTCAGTGTTGTGATGCGATTATGACAACTTCAGGAACGGCATCATTAGAAATTGCCTTATTACAGATACCCATGGTGATTGCTTACCGTTTATCAGCCATCACTTATTTTCTGGGGAAGCATTTGGTTCATACCAAGTTTATAGGCTTACCTAATATTATTGCGGGTAAAGGGATTGTTAAAGAATTAATTCAGCATGATGTTACCGCTGAAAAATTAGCAGAAGAAGTTAAGCAGATGCTAGAAGATAAAGTTTATAGGCAAAGTATGCTAGATGAACTGTCCATCGTTAAGGAAAAACTGGGGCAGGGTGGCGGCTCTAAAAATATGGCAGATTTGGCTGTAAAAATGTTGCAGAATTAGTTGGACCCGTTTCGAGTAGATGAAATTCATAGAGAGTGAATAATTGCTGATGTAGGAGCGTCCGCCCTCGGCGCGAATAAAACAGGCTCTTGCTTTTAGGATCAAGAACTCTATTTAAAATCGCGCCGAAGGCGGGCGCTCCTACCTGTTCCTCATTCAAATTAAAACTCTACATAGTGGCGGAGAGTGATACGTAATTAGGAATTGTTTTATACAAACTTTTTTACCTTAACTTACATATGACTGTGAACAAAAAGCAGGTTGCTATTCTTCTAAAGATTATAAAAAACTAGTAAATTCCTGAGTTATTCTTATTGGTAGGAGGGGCCTATTGGCCGCGACCGGAACAAGATCAAGAGCTGTCGCGGCCAATAGGCCCCTCCTACTTTTATCGACAAAAATTTAAATACTGCTAACAAGTTAGTGGTATATGGCTTTTTAAGTTGTGGTTTATTAATAGCCATGTTTTTGAACAATATATAACCGTGGAGCGGTATCTTTTTCTGAACTATAGAACGTTTTAACACTGTATTGCTGGCCATCTAATTGCTGATGCCATTGTTCAATTGCCTGCGTTTCAGTATCTCCTCCCGGGTGGCCTGGGTAAGCGGCAATAGTCAAAATGCCTGATTTAATTAATAACTCAATCGCTTGTTCTAGTGCGCTGAGGGTCGATTCAGTTTCAGTGATAATGGATTTATCACTGCCAGGAAGATAGCCCAGATTAAACATAATCACTTTAATTTTGCCATAGAAGTCAGCATCTATACATTGTTGCATGTTGCTATGACTGCTAAGAAACAACTGGGTGTTGTCAGCGAAACCTTCATCTTTCAGTCTCGATTGAGTCGAGTCTATGGCTTGTTGTTGTAGGTCAAAGCCAAATACCTTTCCTGATATACCCACCTGTTTGGCCAGAAACAAAGTGTCATGACCATTGCCGGTGGTTGCATCAATAGCCATATCACCGAGGAGTAAATGTTGTTCGATTATAGAATGTGCTTGGGCGGTTAAGGATATGCGATTGTTCATGCTGAAAGATTTAATAAAGAATGATAGCGAAAAATATCGCTAGAGGCCGAAATAGCTTGTTTATGTAATAAATGATCGGCAAGATTTTGACTGTGCCATGGAATTTGTAGACTGCCTTTGGCGCCAAAGCCATTAAATATTACAAGTTCAGGGTGTTTAGGGTGGCTACCTACGAAAGGCATTTTGTCGAGAGTAGTCGGCCTTATACCAGCTTGCTGTTTATCTAGCTTGTCAATGCTAAGCGATGGATAAACCCGTTGCAGAGAGTTAAGCAAGGTTTCTTTAGCCTCTGAGCTAATTAAAGTATCGATGTTCTCTCGGTCAAAACTTGCCCCAGTCCGAAATTGGTAGTTATCTATAGGGATAAACCAGTGACCGTAATTTAAAATATTGGGCTGAATTTTTTTACTTGCTGTCGCGCTAATAATTTCACCTTTAACCAGTTGGAAAGGCAGCGCTGAAAACCAGGGGTTGTACTTTGCATGATGACCTTCACAAAAAATAATTTGTTTGGGTTTTATCTGTTTCCAGCTTAAAGCAGGGCTTAGCTTTATGTCATGGTAATTTATCTGCTTTTCTATAAAACAGTTTTGCTCGATAAAAAATGATTTTAACGCAGCTAATAAAGGCGTGGTTAATAAATAGCCTGTTCTGTGTTGCTTTACTATGCCGTGACTGGCAACTATATCTGAGTATTCAGGGAGTATTTCAGATAAGTAATCATTGTATGCCAAATCTTTAAAGCGTTTGTTACAGGCAGTCACTTCTTTATCGTTACGCAGTAAGCGCAACATGGGTTTTTCTATGTAAAAATCTTTTTGAAAATATTGAGCAAGCTGTTGATAATACTGGATTGCAGTTGGCAGCAGTTGATCAATATTGCTGTTTTTTACAAAACGCATGCCCGTGACAGGGTTGATTAATCCCGCAGCTACTAATGATGCATTTTGCTGATTATTATCAATAACAATGACTTTTTTTTGTCGTTGTATCAATTCCCACGCTAATAAGCTACCGGCCAATCCCTGGCCTATAATAAGATAGTCAATCTCCACTGTAGTAGCGACTATTTGACTGTTAATGCTTGTTGTTTAAAGCTGATACCTTCCCAGCCGTATTGCATAAAGTTTCTGATATTTTGATGACCATCGCCAGCAGGATCTTGCAAAACATCTTTGCGGTAATAATCACCAAATAAATTCAGCGTTTGTTGTTGGTTTAATTGATTGATTTGAGCAAATGAAAATATCTTGCAAGAACCTTCATTAGTTCCTTCTGCATTGATTAATTGACTTTCTGCTAAGCCATTGGAAAATTCAGTGGCCTGGTAGTCATAGTTTTCATTGATGACCGTCATTGTTTGATCGAAACTGACGACTTGCTTATTTTTTACTTGTTGTAGAAAATCGGATAGGGACATATTTTTAAAAAGGGTTGTTTATAAACTCGGTGTACAATAAGTCTATAGTATATAAAATTTCACAAGGATATGCCTTGGCTATGATTGCCTGCTTAGCAAAAAATCTAAAAATATATATTGCTGTGTTGCTTTTGTCAGCATTATTGGCAAGTTGTACGCTTGTTAAAAAACCCTTTGAGCTTAAAAAACATGCGGTTAAATATGCAGAGACATTGTACAAACGGCAAAATCAGGCTACTCAGCGAGTGATGATGTTGCTTGAAGAAGATGTAACGCTGGCTGAGGAGGAGAGTCTTTCTGCAGCTGAATTGAAGATGTATGATGACTGTCAATTACTGAATGAAGTCGCTAATCGAGAAAGGGAAGGGAAGGCAGTCAGTCTTTATTTTCAAAAGCAGGTTCAAAATAGTTTTGATGCTTGTGATGACAGTGTGACAAAGATGGAATTACTGCTAAAGCAGGTGGATGAAAAGATTCAATATTAGGGAGATGGAAAAAAATAATCATCCAATCTTGCTGGTCTTTTTGTCCGTCTTCAGCGAGGTTGCAACAGTAACGTAGCTTGCTATGCGCCTGTTGCCACCCCTCTGAATACAAACAAAAATCCTGCCCAAATTCGGACAATTATTTCTTTCCAGCTCCCTTAACTATTGAAGCTGCAAATATAGATGGCTAGGAGCCTGTCCAAGAATAGAAACCGTCACGAGGGAAAGCCCTTTTGAGTCAGTTTTTTCGTTCATTTGAGGCGAATAGTTGCGCTATTCAACGAAAATGA
>ENA-OSET01002215-OSET01002215.1-sediment-metagenome-genome-assembly--contig:-NODE-2215-length-19042-cov-3.925073_pt1 | contig 19042 bp, 19 predicted proteins | sample MGYA00237882_ERZ534229 | MGnify/ENA primary metagenome ERZ534229 (study PRJEB26408, sample SAMN06266212) | sediment metagenome | isolation source: Hudson Canyon methane seep mesocosm | place... | reverse complement strand
GCTTAGATAGTTTTGAGAGTCGTTTTTAAAATAAGCTGACATTACGCATGATCTATGTAGATTATGCGGCTTTTAAATTCTAATCCGACTACCCGGTTCGAACTGAAAGCGTTGAACTAGCAGACAAAAATGAGCCGGCCACAAGACACTAAGTAAAAGACTTAATATTAGTTAGTTACTTAGTACCAATATCGAACATCGATCGGTTTTGTTTCTGAAATTTTAAAACATTGGCAAACAAGTTTTTTCTTACAAATTATATCGTTAAGGCGAAGAGAGCAGAGAAAATTTCTACATCCGCTGAGCTCGATAGATTGCAAATGTGCCACTCTGGCTATTTAGCGTATTAGCTCTTGATTACATGCATCCCTGACACAGAATTTCACAACAATAATCAGTTAGTTCATGCCTTGAAGGCTTCACAACAATATAATCGCCTGATTAATCAAATTCCAATTTTTTAATGCTTTCAATAAGCATTTTTAATATGGGCTCGAAGCTAAGGATAGGTATATAAGAGTACGTCTAGAATGACGAATTTATAGTTTTTCTAGTTAAAACGTTTTGAGCAGTAAATTAAAAATGAATGCTATTTCTCTTATTAGTTTGTTCGGTTTCATCCAAGTTGTGTTGGTGTGCTTAGGTTTTTCGTTTTCCGTTAAAAAGTGGGAGCAGTCAAAGCTTCTGTTTGTCGCACTTCAAGCAATACTTGGTTTAGTATTCTTACGGACTTTACTTGCTTATAGCGGCGCCTTGGCCGACCACCCTGAGTATATAGGTTGGGGTTTATGGGTTACGCTTATGGCCGCCCCACTAGCATATTTTTATATGCTAAGCGCTTTCGATCATCAATACAAAATGCCAGAAAATGCTTGGGTACATTTTATACCTGCCATATTGGGAGGGGTGTGTACGGTGTTGATGTTTTCGGAAGACCCTGCGGTAAGAAAACTTATGGTAGAAACCCTTATTGCAAAAAAAGGCATGCTTGACAGGACTGACACTTATTTATTTTGGGTTTTTCATGCCGAGCGCTTACTCTTTGTACCGCAAATACTATTTTATTGGTGGATTTCAGGGCGTGTTCAAAATTTGGATCAGCCTAGTTTTGACTATACCGAAAAGAATCGTCAGTTTTTAAAATGGATTCACACCCTTCGGCAAGCATTTCTGGTTTTCGTCTTGGTCAGAATTATCTTTATGTTGATTGACGCTTTCATTACTCCTGTACCAAATGTATTGGTAGCAGGTAGTGGGCAGTTAATACTTGTTTATATTGTTGCCTCTACTGTATTGCACTCAATTAAAAGCATTGAATTGAATATTGCTCCTAACCCTCCTCAAACCACAGTGTCGTTAAAGTCGACTATAAGCGCAGGCGATGAAAGTAAAAAATCACTTTCTGGCACTCTTGAGCTTGAAGGCTACACACCAAAAATTGAACCAATAACGGAGCAAGAAACGTTTCAAATAGATAGTGGCAAGTATGAGAAAGATAAACTCTGCCAGCAGCGTCTTGAGAAAATAGCGAAAAGATTCGAAGCGGTAATGCGAAAGGAAAAGTACTTTATAGAAAGTGACCTTACTATGTCATATGTAGCAAACCATCTTGATTGTTCTGCAAACCATTTATCTCAAGCTATTAACACGGTGTATGAAAAAACATTTACCAATGTGGTTTCACAGATGCGTGTTGAAGAAGCCAAAAGTTTACTAACAAGCGCAAGCGAGGTATCAGTGCTTGATATTTGCTTTATGGCTGGTTTTAAATCTAAATCTAGCTTCTATAAGTCCTTTAAAAAGCACACGAACTTGACACCTGCGGCATATAGACAGTCGCCTGTCCCTAGTCTCTCTGATTTTTTGGGCTAGTTCTTGGGAAGAGTTCTTGGGTCAGTATAATATTTATCCTTATCAACACAAAGTCTTGTGAGTGTCGGTTTATAGTCACAGAATAAGTCACTTAACTTGTTGAAAAGCTATACTCAAAAGTGCCATTAGAAAACATCAAACTTGATTTGAACCTCTAACGATTTCTCGCACTAAGGTGTCACTGAGGAACCACCCGGCACAGGAAAGAGTGAACTGGTTCAGGACGTATCTTTAGTTTTTCTTTACACTGTTCGCTCTCAATATATTCCAATTAAGTAGCAATACTCAATTGGACTAAATACTCTTTACACAATTTCCAGGGCGCAATTTTGCTTGAAAAAGAGCCTTATATCTTTCACATTAATTACCTATTTATTTTTACCTTAGTTGCACTCCTGTGTGCTTGCGGTGGCGGTGCAAATAACAATAGCGATGATGCCGACGAAGAAGAGCCTCAAATACCTTTTATTACCACCTGGAAAACCAATAATATTGGCCTGACACGAGACGATCAAATAATGATTGGAACGTTGGGGTCTGGTTATGACTACCAAATTGATTGGGGCGATGGCTCTTCAGATGAGCATGTTAGCGGCACTATCACCCACACTTATGCATTAGAAGGTACCTATACCATTTCAATAACGGGCGCATTCCCGAGGATAAATTTTGGTTATGATGGTGATGTAGAATGGGGTAATGATGAAATTGCTACAGCAGCGGATCAAAATAAACTACTGACGATAGAGCAATGGGGAGATACAAAGTTACAGTCATTGGAGAATGCATTTTTTGGCTGCGCCAATCTTGTCAGTAAAGCATCTGACTCACCTGACTTGTCACAGCTGAGCAATATGAGCGCGATGTTTACTGGGGCCAGTAGCTTTAATGAGGATCTCAGTAATTGGGATGTCTCAACTGTAACCGATATGAGCTACATGTTTTCTGAAGCTAGCAGCTTCAATGGGGACCTCAGCACTTGGGATGTCTCATCTGTGACTGATATGAGCTACATGTTTAGCTCTACGTGGGGCGGAGCCTCCAGCTTTAATCAGGAACTCAGTCGTTGGGATGTCTCCTCTGTGGCCAATATGCGTTGCATGTTTTGCTATGCCTCCAGCTTTAATCAGGACCTAAGCTCTTGGGATGTCTCATCTGTGACCGATATGGGCGCGATGTTTCTCGGTGGCTGGCGTCAGCTTAGTCATCGAGTTAACCATAATGGGCTTAAGTGGCCCCTTACTTTTCTTTGCTATCGCTTGCGTCCTGACAGGACTTTTTGTCTCTGCCGGCCTAATAACAAGCTGGGAATTTGAAGTGCTCTCTGTCGGTCTTCTGGCAATTTTAAGCACAGTGTTATTATGGAAACCCCTCAAAAAGTTTCAAGGCGAAACACCAGTTAGTGATAATAGCAGTGATATGATTGGGCAAGTTGTACCCGTTCAAGAGTTAGTCACTCCCAATGGTGGTAGCATTCGATACTCAGGTATCAATTGGCAAGCACGACTACATGATAGTGCCTCCGTCGAATCCTTAGAAAGCGGTTTAAGGGTTACCATCACTGCTATTGATGGCAATGTAATGCTCGTTAAAGAACAAACTCCAACAGAGGATTAATCCTTCCCAAAATGAAACTGGTGAAATGAGAGGTTTGTAGTAGCTTACTTATGCTTTGTAGGTACTAACTTATAGAAACATACAAACCTCACTCTTACCAAAAAAATTAATTCCAGTTAAACCATGAGGCCATAAATATAATTAAATACTATAACTACCCATCTCTACATTTTATTGAAACAGAATGTAGTTGTAATTCCTTAGCCCTATTAACCTCTACCCTTCAACTTAACAACACTAGTTAGCACCTTGCCCAAACCTTGAACACCCAAAGCTAGCAAGCGTCATAATGCTTGATTTTCAATCAACAGTTACGCACAGAAACTGTGGATAAGTTATAGAGTAAGTTCTTAACAACCCCCTACAGGGCCTGTATTTACTGAGTTTAAAACATACGTTTGATTTTTATACACATGAACATACGGCTGTCCCAACTACACATTTAATTGCTTACTCATCAAACTTCCCCATATAAATCTGATAGATGCACTCAACTTGACAACATCAGTCCAGTTGATAAAATCAATCCCAAAATAAAAATATGAAGACGCATTTAGTTAGGGAGGTCACATGGCAACGGAGTTTGTTTCTTCTGCACCAACATCAAATGGCGAAAACTGCCCTATTTACTTCGCAGAAATGCATGACGTAAGTTCTAGGTTGTATGAACCCTCCTCTGAATCTAATTCGATTGTGGAATTTTGGCACCAAGTTTGCCAACCCTTAATTGACAATCCAACAAAGTATGGTTTTGACGAACACGATAAACCCCGCGCCGATGCTGGTTGGAATTGGAAGTCTTATCTACAAACATATGTCTGGTTAGGCGCTCAATTAGGCCAAGAACCGCGTGCTTATGCTGTTGTTTATGAAACTGGTGAAGGTTATTTTCCTGCAGCGATGCTGCTTCTTGCCCGGAATTATCGCGACCTAAATACCCCCAAACAAAAAGCTAGCTTTGGATGGTTCATGTCTGTTGCACCTAACTGCGTATACGAATATCACGAAAATCATGGTAATTACGGGATAACGACAAAAAACGCCCCAAAAAATCTGGGCAAAATACTTGTCGATTCTTTAATGGTTGCCAGTAACATACGCGGCCACAAAGGCCGTATTGGACTTCATGCAGACCCTGCCGGAAAAGAAGAGTTAACCTCTTTTTACGAAGGCATACCACTACAACGATTAGACAGCGAGATTAAAATATCTCTCGCTCGCGGTAATGACGGCAACTACTTTTTCAGCGATGAAAAGAATTCATTAGCCCTCACTACCCAGTTCGATCATTTTCGTCCTAAAGTACCTAAGGCTTAAATTATGAACAGTAATTTTAAAGCAGCAGAACTATTTGAATTGTTAGCCATACTGACCCTAAACCCATCAGCTAATCAGCGCAAAAATATCGAAAACATCCAACAACGACTTAACAACTGTGACGATAAATTTATAGACGAGGTACAACACGAGCTACGTAGCCTAATATCAGAGTGGTCAAAAAGGGGTGAATACATTGCGGCAGTAATTCCAACAAGCCTTCCTAAATTGCTTACAGCTGAAGAGGTTAAGCCAAAGAATATAGCGAAGCTATATGACATAAAACTTGCTGAAAGTGACAGTAGTGATTTTGCCCACTTAGTAGTGCATGGTGAAGAATGCTAAACACCTTGGCTAAAGCAGGTATCAAAGGGTAGTTTTAAGGTCTTGTTCTAAAACGAAGCTGAAATTTTTGAGGTAGACCAGGCAAAGGAAATTCAATAATATTTGCTAGGTATTCAATTTGCTTATGGGAAATTTCGGATCGCAATTCATGCTGGAGCTCGTCTATATCTCCCTCACTCCAGGCTATCAATTCATCATTTAATTGCTCAGGCACATTTTTACGCATATCAAACATTTTGCCTGACCGCTCACTAACCAGTGTTGCTAATAGTTTCAGTGATTTGTCCACTATCCCTCTTCCTTTCTGAACTTTATCAAAGCATAGTCAAGGTACTCATGTTGTCCACTTTAGCTTTCAATTGTTAACACAATAAGTATAAATGCTCACACTGAGACTCGATTTAAACACATGAAGAGCTCAAAGCTACATTTATGAGGGGAGCGTTAAGCTGCAGGACAATACAATAATAATACGTTTAGCTAGATAAAACATCCAGAATTCTGAACAGAAGTAAAAAGAGGGTTAAGTTTTCTACCTAGTTGAAAAAACCAGATTTTCTGGTAGAAATCAGAAAAGATGTGAACGATTTAGTCTTAAAAATAATTGCTAGGAGCAAGCGGGTTCGAACCGCACACCCTTACATATCAAGCCAGCATCAGACACAATTCTGACCAATTTATTTTTATAATAAGCAGTTCAACTTGTGTAATACAAGAAAAGAGCGACGTCTACAGATCAAAGACTTACCGTTAATAGACCGAAAGGATTATTTATAGGAACGTAAATAGTCAGTAACTGTCAGATATAATCGGGGCATTTCACCCTACGCAACTCAAGCCAGTTCAGATAAAAACGCGACACTTTTATGATAGTTTTTATCAGTCAATCTATCGTCAAATATGAAAAGAACGGGGACATGATCAAATCGTTCTAGGAGTAATTCAACTAATTCAGTTTCTTCGTCATCAGGCTCTTCTGTGCAGGCCTCTTCTTCACCAGAGATAGCGATGATTAGTCCGTTAAGATCAATAGAGTTGCACTTAAGAAGGCTTTCTTCATTTGAAAGGGGTACAAATTCTAAATCAGGGTAATCTTCCTTGACATAATTGAGAAAGGTGACGCTTGATTGGCCGAAGTTAGTACAGATACCAACTCTATTCGGTCTAGGTTCAAATAGCTTAAAACAGGCTTTTTCTGTCACTGAAAAATTATGGGTACCATCACAGACAACGTTAGAACTAGTGTTCCATTTTTGTAAAAAATCCTCCTGCTCTGACTCTAGAGTCGATACCCGCAATGCTTCTCTTGAACCAGTATCCCAGTTGGTGTTTTCTCTGTAGCTCATTAGCCGTCCTTTCAATGTAATGTCATTTGTTGCCTTTAACTCAATTTCACCTCGTTTCTAAACCCAAATCATGAAGAATTGGACGAGATATAGGCTTCTGCGCAGTCGAATCATGGAACTTAGACGTCCTTCTCAAAACTACTACTAGCAGTGCGACTTCCTATTAGCATGACCTAGCGCACAAAGTTAAATTTAGCGGCCAATTTTTCAAGAACCCTCCCCCCTACTCCTATTTACTTCAGCATTGTAATAAATCTATTAATTTATGGAATATTTAAGCTAGGAGAGCAAAATGACTCAGAAATACATTACCAACCTTCTATTTATCATCACGGTTTGGTTTCAATGCAGTTATTCATATAGTGCGGTACCTGACCCATTACCTGATCCCGCGGCTACTCCACCAGACACCACAAAACCAGTAAGGGTTTATATCTTATCTGGTGAGGCCAATATGGAAGGGTTCGGTGTTATAAAGCCACTCGGTACACCTGGAACACTAGACACCGTGGCCAAACTGGACAATAAATTCCCTTACCTCATTAACGATCGAAACTACTGGAACATCCGAAATGATGTTTGGTACACCGGCCTTGTCGATGCTGAAGCAAACAACTGGCTGACAGTGGGACAAGGTTCAAGAGGTGATGGTACATTTATTGGGCCTGAATTGGGTTTCGGGCACGTTATGGGTTACTACCATGATGAACCGGTTTTAATCCTTAAACCCGCCCAGGAAGACGCCAGCTTAGGTTTTGATTTATTACCCCCAGGTAGTGTCGGTTACGGTGAAAAGCTTATTGATGGTAAAAAAGCAGGTTGGGCATACGACCTATTTATCAAAGAGATTCGTAAAAAACTTAATATTTTTGAGCTAATCTACCCTCACTTTGCTAAACAAGGATACAAGATTTCTGGGTTCGGATATTTCCAGGGGCACAGTGACCAACTAGCTTCTTCAACAGAATATGCAGAAGCATACGAACAAAATCTAGTGAATTATATTAAAGCCATACGCCAAGAATTCAATGTACCCGAGGCACCATTTGTTCTTGCCAACATAGGTTTCCAAGGGTGGGCAATGACCGACAATGCCTTAACGGTGACCAACGCTCAGTTAAATGTTAGTGGCGAAACAGGCAAATACCCAGAGCACAATGGCAATGTATTAACAGTCGAAACGAGAGGTTACTGGAAAGCAAAAGAAGACTCACCAAATAACATAGAAGATTTTCACTACTGGCAAAACGCCGAGACCTATATGTACGTAGGTGAAGCTTTGGCTCGAGGTATTACAAAACTCTTAGACAACGAGCCTAGCGAACCAGAGGAAGGAAATACATACCCGCTAACCGTCAATAAAGGTAGCGGTGACGGCGACTACCCTGCCAATCAATCTGTCACTATTCGAGCAGCCACGGCACCAGTAGGCAAAATATTTGATCGTTGGGTGACGGACTCAGGCGATGCAAGTATCAGTGATATATTCTCTGCTAGAGCGACCCTAATCACTTCAAACGAAGCAAGCATTGTAACTGCAACGTATAAACCCAATGAGACCGACAAACCGATCACTGCCTCCTTCATCCTGGTCAATGCGGTAACCAATCAGGATATAGGCCCGATCTACGATGGCGACACCATTGATTTATCGCAACTACCCACCCGTTTTATCAACATTCGCGCAGATATCAACCAAAGCATTGAAGGTGCTCTCATCAAGCTTCAAGGGCCAATTATGATCGAGCAACACGAATCGTTTTTGCCCTACGCCCTATGGGGTGACAATAATGCAGGCAATTATGGCGCAGGCGTATTAAAGACAGGTCATTACAGTTTATCGGCCAAGCCATGGACAACATCAGGCCAAAAGCCAACGCACTCTATTCAGTTTGATGTTATTGATCCCGCCAATACCCCATGGGATGACGACGACGATTACTCAGGTAACCTAAATGACAATAATTCGGGTAATAACTCTGGCAACAATTCAGGTAATAATTCAGGTAATAATTCAGGTAATAACACAGAAGACACCTGTATGATTCAAGTAGAATCCACAGCAACAGCAGGTGATTGGACGAGATCAACAGCAAAGCCCGGCTATATGGGTGACGCGTATTATGAATGGTCCGGCGGACTCTACTTAGGTAGTCCACCGAATCACTCTCAACTGTCTTATACATTTAGCGTAGCGAAAGCAGGAAAATATAAATTAAAGATCCATAATAGACGAGACAAGGAAGGTGTTTGTCAGGGCTTAACTGATGACCGGTGCAACGATGTCTGGTCTAAAATGGATAGCGGGCCTTGGGTGAAAACGATGCTGAAAGGCTCATGGGGTCAATGGAATTGGAATACCAACTTAGTGCCATTCGCTATAACAGATTCTATATTTGACCTATCTGCTGGCCAGCATACATTCAATATCACCGGAAGGGCTTTTGGCATCAAGATAGATGCGATCAGAATAGAACCACTCCGTAATACCGGAGGTAGCTGTAGCGGTGGAGCTGGCGGTAACTCTGGTGGCAATTCTGGTGGCAATTCTGGTGGCAACTCTGGTGGCAACTCTGGAGGTAACTCTGGTGGCAACTCTGGTGGCAACTCTGGTGGCAATTCTGGAGGTAACTCGGGCGGCAACTCTGGTGGTAATTCTGGTGGTAACTCGGGCGGTAACTCTGGTGGTAATTCTGGTGGTAATTCTGGTGGTAACTCGGGCGGTAACTCTGGTGGCAATTCTGGTGGCAATTCTGGAGGTAACTCTGGTGGTAACTCAACAGATCCAAATAACAATCCAAAAGTCACGTCATTCACGTTAGTCAATGCCGTAAACGAGAAGGATATACGTACGATTAGTGATGGCGACACCATTAATCTCGCGCAGCTCCCCACTCGCTTTATTAATATTCGAGCGAATATGAACCAAGTCATTGAAGGCGTTCGTTTACGACTTCAAGGGCCGATTATGATTGAGCAACATGAGGCATATGTGCCCTACGCACTTTGGGGAGACAATAAGCGAGGCAATTACGGCGCAGGCATGCTAAGAACGGGTAACTATGAGTTGTCGACAACGCCACTCACCTCATCTGGTCAAAAGCCAAGTCACGCGATTCATTTTAATGTAGTCGACGACAAAAACGCTCCTTGGGACGATGCTAACGACTACTCTGGTAATAATTCCGGCAACAATTCTGGCAATAACTCTGGCAATAACTATGGCAACAATTCAGGCAACAATTCTGGTAATAATTCAGGCAACAATTCAGGCAACAATTCTGGTAATAACTCCGGTGACAATTCAGGCAATAACTCTGGTAATAATTCCGGTAATAGTGGAGGCGAACCCGGCTCTTTGGTTTACACTGAGTCAAACGGCTTAGTCGTTATGGAAGCTGAAAATGCTGGTATCGCAGATGGCTGGAAAATAGAGAAAGGTATTACCGGCTATACAGGAAGCAGTGGCTTAACCGCCACCCGTAGTAGTTTTGGTGGGGGCGGTACAGGCACGCTTAAATACACCTTCAACATCACGAAGCCAGGGAAATATCACTTACAGGCGCGTATGAGGTCGGGCAGTAATAGCCATGATAAGAATGATATGTGGGTTAAATTTAATAATGGCGCACCGGCAGTCGAAAACAGAAAGATCGGTAGCAGACCAATTAGCATCAACACTTGGTATAAATATTTTGACAGTGCTACAAAAATTTGGCCAAACTGGGCATGGGGCGGCGTACTTGAAGTACCTAGCGTTGCTTTAGGTGATGGATTCGTAAACTACGATAAACCCGGGACCTATTCGATTGAAGTATCTGTGCGTGCGCCCGGTTTTAGTATTGACCGACTGGTACTCAGCCATTCAGACCATAAAAGAACCAAAGCGCATGACATTAGCTTGCCTGAGACACTGCCTAACTCAGGAAACAACTCTAACAACAATTCCGGCAACAATTCCGGCAACAATTCCGGCAACAATTCGAACAATAACAACCCAAAAACCTGCATGATTGAAGTGGAATCGGCGCCGCCAACGGGCGATTGGCAGAAATCCACCGCAAAGTCTGGCTACACCGGTAATGCATATTACCAGTGGACCGGCGGCCTTCACTTAGATAGCGCCCCTACCGACTCTAAACTCAGCTATACATTCAACGTTGATAAGGCAGGTAAATTTAAACTTAACATTCACAGCAGGCGAGATCAGGAAGGAGTTTGCCGAGGCCTACCGAATGACAGATGCAACGATGTCTGGTCGAAAATCGATAGCGGCCCTTGGATAAAGACACTTTTGAAAGGCACATGGGGACAATGGATCTGGAACACTAACTTAGTGACCACCACCATCACCGACCCTATTTACACCCTATCTGCTGGCCAGCACACCTTTACCATTTCTGGTAGAGCGCTTGGTATGAAAATCGATGCGATCAGAATAGAACCTGTCGGTAAATCAGGTAGCAGCTGCAATTAATAGAATTAAAATAAAGAGTTGTTCAATGGTCCCCCTAGTTATTCTCGTGGGGGTCCTTTTTATTGGAAAATAGCCCATCCAGATAAGTTTCAAATCCACCCTCTTCCTCACAAGATTCAGGTAGTCTAAATGCACTAATAGATCACCATCATCAAAGACTCTTTATCATCAACTAAGAGCCGGTCACTAATCACATGCCCCTCTTGCTATAGCCTAAAATCTTTCTAGAGAGACTTCATTACCGCCCGCCATAAAGCTCGAGGTTTGTGTAGGAGTCGAGAATAGTGTTTCATCCTGGACAATAAAGATTCGAGGGTATCTTGATTTTCGACTAAGCAGACGCTCAAGTTATTTGTTTATTTCTGGATCATTCAGCCAAATTGAGATTTTAGATAACTAACGAAAGTGAGTAAAAGCACTACCTTTGGGGGCGTCGAAATACCGCTGGCTAAGAGGTAAAGCGCTCATTATTAGGTCCTCAGATAACCAGGAGTAGATCCCGAAAGCGATACCTTTTGATTCCTTAAAGTCTTAGCTAAATTAGCTTCCCGTAATTATGAACTTAAGCAAACATATTCATGTTTTATGCGAAAGTATGACGCAACAACTTCTCTCATGCTGGTAATTTACCGGACTATGTAAAAATAACAAATGATGACAAAGCACTGTTAGTCGCGCTAATTAAGGGCTCACACACTACAAAATGAATTGAACTATTCGGAAACAGATATAGGCAAACGTTAGGGAAAAATAAACGCTAAAGCATCTCAATCGTTTTCATCGGAACAAATAAGCGCATTGGGTCATCAGTGAATGGCAAAAACATATCAAATCGTTTGTAAAACTCCTTAGCCTCTTCATCAAGAATATCCAAAATAAGTCCGTAAGCGGGTAATCCTGAACCACTTAGTTTTACTGCATGCCGAAGCGAATACACAAGAGTTTTTGCTCCCAAACCTATACCCTGATGATTTTTATCTATCGCTAATCGAGCTAACATAATTACAGGTAAGGGATAAGCTGGCAGGCTTGTGGTGGCAGGGATTTCACTTCGAGACACGGTAGAAGCGGCTAATGTGTAATATGCCGCAATTGTTTTTTTATCAGACTGGCTTTTCTCTTCGAGAACATACGTTCGACTAAGACCTAGCTTGCTATGTTTTATTGAATGTCGATTAAGAAATTCGTTTTTGAAGGCTTTCCACAATCAAACGCTTTAAGATCGTGTTGTCCTTTATTAACCGGAAAAAAATTCTGCTCTAACGTCAATTAGAACCCCTCTGAATCAAGGCGGTTCGCAGCCTCTGTAAGCTTCTTACTCGGCGCTAGTGCTGTATCGCATACTTGAATAAAATCATCGAACTGTTGATTTGCTAGGACAATCTCATTCTCAGATTTTAACCTCTTAGGGGCGTCCGCTCTAACCAGGTTAGCCAAATAGTCAGTAAGAGTGATGCCACTTATTAATGCAGCTCTCTCAGCCAACACCTTCAACTCTGAAGGAAATCGAGCCTCTATTCTCTCTGTTTTACTTGCCATGGTATGTTTACCTCCGGTCAGCTTTAAACATCATGCCATACGGCAGGCAGACGTACAATAACTCAGGGTACCTGGTGACGATGGGTGAAATGAAGAAATGGAGCGCACTGTTTTTTGAATAAACCTGACGGCCTAATAGTCGAATTGAAAACTTATATGAATTGATTGAACTGCAACCTTAAGAAAAAGCCATTTCGTTAGTTGTCACCGTAATGATTTGAGTGCATTTTAGCACTTCTTATTACGTGACCAAATTAACTATGCCACTTCAGTATCGCTTTTGTACTTCCGACATTAGCTTCCCGCGCCCTCAAAAGGATCGCTTTGGCTATGTTCCTAGCGAGATATTGAATGAAGAAATAGTATCGCTAACGGTCACAGACCGATACTTTATAGTATTTAAATCTGTTAACTGTTAACTCAGGAAATAAGATTGCTTTTCAGCCTTACCTATTAGTTTTTTTGCGGTAAGGCTATAACCAATTATCAATATCTTGGCCTCCCAAAATAGCCATTATCTCTACGAAATGACCATTAATTTGGTAGTATATGCTATCCGAACCATATGAGCATCGCCTATAGCCGGGTCTAATTTGGTCTACCGATTGATAGAGATATGGATTCAGAGCAATCTTATCGAACATTTCAAAAAAGCCATAGTAATAACTATCGGCTGTATGTTCTCCAAATTCAGCGAAGCCATAAGCATGAATTCTTTTTAGATCTTCTTTGGCATTTACTGAGAGCTTAAAGTTAAACATGAATTATTTCAGTTCTGATTTAAATTCAGCCAGCATCTCAGATGCACTCTGAGTAACAAACCCTCCTCTCTCGGCATCTTCAAGTTTTCTATTAATTGCCTCAGCTCTCCTAGCACTACGAATAAGGTCATTTATTAACTCGCTTTTATTCGTATAGTCTTGGATATGGTCGACATGATTTTTCAACCATAAGTTATTTTGCTCGGTTAATGTAATACTTTGCCTAGGCATTCTATATCTCCACTGATGCGTTCCAGGTGTAATTATACACCAACACGAGGTAAATTCCTCTACATCAATAATTTTGAATAATAACTAGACCTGCATTTCTGAAAAATGCACTAAGTGATGATCGATACCTTTGCATACACACTCAAAAAAATTGTTTTCATCGTATTCAAAGGTATCGCTTTTGAACTTTTACCATTAGTTTACCACGAACTAAAAAGGGAGCGCTAAGGCTATGATCCCAGCGGTTTTCTGATATTCTAAAACGTAGTGCTTTATGTAAAAACTCAAGTCGGAGGCAAAGAGTTTTTACACTGACCCGAATGGCACTTACTTAAGAGAAAATATTTATTTTTGTCTTTCCCGCGCAGGTGGGAATCCATGATGAACACTGTACATGAGGCGTAATGGATCCCCGCCTGCACGAGGATGACGATCTAAAGTAAGTGCCATTCTACACTGACCCCAAATATAACCCCAAACATACTCAAATATACTGTTGAGCATCCCTTTGGTACGATCAAATTATGGATGGGCGCGACACATTTACTGACCAGGCGATTCAAAGGCGTCAGCATTGAAATGGACTTACACGTTTTGGCATACAATCTTAAGCGTATGATCTCAATTTTCGGCGTTACCGGGTTAACTAAAGAGATGATGACTCAGTCATTCTAAGTTTAATCTAAGGCTGTATTATGCGGTTTAAACGTCATTAGACTTGAGTACGCGGATCGTTCAAAAAAACATCATAATTATCAAAATAAAAATGCCTCTAGATATGCAGTAGTAACGTTTAAAGCGCTCGTTATGACTGTTTTAAGTCCTTTTATAGCTTGAATTCGAGCTTTCACACAGTCTGGCTATGGATCCAGCGGTTTTCTGAAGTACTAAAACGTAGTGCTATAGAAGTGAACCCTTTTGGTTTCTCTAAAGCCTGCACAACCAATACTGAGGTCTCTTACGATCATGTGCAACAGCCAACACTTGAATTACTGACAACTTCTGTCTATAGACGATAGAGAAAGGAAAGCGGTGCAGAGCCGCACGTCGAATATCTGGATCTCGCTCAATTTTTCATTGTTTTGGCGACTCACAAACCAAATTGGCAACTAATTCAAACTCATCGATAAATGCGGAACCTAAGCCCTTAATCTTGGATTCATAGAAACCGACCGACTCTAAGAACTCTGCTTCTGCATTGGGGTGAAACTCATAGTTCATTTAATGAGTGCTCGAGCCTTTTGTAGTACCTCATCACTGGAGATCGGGGTTACCAAACCTTCGTCAAGCTCCTTTGCTCTGCTTTGTGATTCAACCAACCAATCTTCTCTAAGCTCTTGAGGGGTTGGCATATCAAAACTCAAAACCAACTTCTGAATCAATAAGGCACGCTCACCTTTAGGTAAGTGGAGCGCTTCGTTTTCAATTTTCTGAAGATTCATAATGTACGCCTATGATTAATTCTTACGTTACATTTTGCCACAGAGTGGCTAGATAATGCCATTTTTTGATATATATGGGCTTTAACAGTATGTCTATATGTAGACGTTTACTCTGAATGAAGCATCATGACGCTATTGCCAATGCCTCGAATAGAAAAAAATGGACGCAATTATTTAAAGAGAGGTAGCTATGGCTATGATCCTAGCGGTTTTCTGATGTTCTAAAACGTAGTGCTTTATGTAAAAACTCAAGTCCGGTGTTTTTCAAGAGAGTTTTTACACTGAACCCAAATATACTAATAAAACCCACTTAACCAATCTAGGTTTCAACCTAGCCTAATATTAGACATTCGCAATTAGGTCTGACAGTATTCTGAGCAATCCAACCAACTGTAAATAAACTTCTGTGCCATTTATACTAATAGCGTTTTTTCTTGCCCTAACATTCACTGGTTGTAGCTCTCAACCAAACACCCCGCTAAAATCATCCGTTACTCCCTCTAACTTAAGCCTGAGTATTTCTGAGGAATTTCGAAAGTCTGACCTTAGCTCAGAAATGTTCGAGCTATATGTAAAACACAGACGAAACAGAGCTAATATTGCCAAACCCATTGGCCCAGAAAACGAAGTAGAAACCAATATCGCAGACTATTTTTTAATTATTGATCGCCAGCCGCACTCAAATATTATTGATATGATCCTCGATCAATTTACCATCAGTCTTGAAGTAGAACTTATTGATGGGATTGAATATCAAACAAGCACATTTGTCTTTAATACCCTCCATAAAGAAAAGAGTAAATATTATGAGTTAATCGTCAACGCAAATTATTCTGCACCTGATTGCGGTGTCATGAGGGCTTATCAGCCTGTAGGGGAAAGCATTCTTATTTATTTAATCGATGGTGTCAGTTGCGGGAACATTCGCTTAGAGTTTCAACATCCACATTATAAAACAGAGTTTGATGAAAGGATTAAGAAAATACTACAAACAGCAGAGCATGCTTTTAACTTAAAGACTGACTAACGTCATCATATTTTATGAACGTCTCAATCAAAGTAAATATTTACATTACATGGACATAAATCTCGAATGAAGATAACCATCTTATTAATCTTGGCACTACTTTCAGCTTGTTCAAGTCCACCCAAAGTAATGACTCAAGTAGAAGGTAGCCATATCACCTTCCATAGCTCACCTCCATTTATGTTGAATATAGATAAACGGTTTTTTTATGTTAGCTCTGAAGGTAAAAAACCGACTTATAACTGGGGAACAGCTCAAGGTTTTGGAGACCCTAGGCTAAGATCAAAGTCAAACCTAAAGCTATATATAGATACGAACAAAAAAAGGAAATTGGGTATGAAGACAGGGCGCTTAATATTGGCACAATGGAGTTAATCAAATATAAGTGGGTCAGAAATTCTTTCAGAGAGTCTGGCTTCTTTGAATTACCCTTTAGAATTGGCGATAAAAAATTCCATTACAAAATAAACCTGATTGAAAACGACTTAAAGCTGGGCAAAAATAAATGCTCACTAAATAAAGAATATTTCAGTCTTGATAAGTATGATTTAGCTCTCGGTTATACATTCTTATACAGAGAAAAATTTAACTGTAATGACCTTAAAGACATAACTATCGTCAGTATCATAAACCCCAAAATTAAGTCATTTTCTACTAGAGCAGATGAAGCAATTGGCTATTATAAGATGTACGGAAACTATGTCACCGTCGATAAATTGTTAGCTGGCGCTAAAAGTGGTGATATGAACCTTCAACTTAAGATTGGCGATATTTATGAAGAAGGTTCTGCTTACCCTAAAAGTTATGAAAAAGCAGTGGAATGGTTTCAAAAGTCTGCAAAGCAGGGTCATGCATTGGCACAATTTAATATCGATATTTTTAACTCTAAAGGACATGCTCCAGCAACCAACTCATCAAAAGCATACCCATGGAATAATATTGCTAAAGATAAAAACAAAGCTAAAGAGTTTTATCAAAAAGGATTGAATCATGAAATAGGTAACACGAATGAACAAGACATTGTTATTGCAATTGAATGGTATAAAAAAGCTGCCGAACTAGGTAACCCTGAAGCGTTATTTTCTTTAGGTAATATGCATGAGAGAGGCAAACATTTCGATAAGAACATATCTGAAGCTATTTATTATTACTCTTTAGCAGCAAATTCAGGAAGTATCAGCGCTCAGGTCCGCATGGCAGAGATTTATGAACAAGGGGAAGGCGTTAAACAAGATATTAAGAAAGCGCTCTACTGGTACAAAAAAGCCTCTAACACTAGCGGCACAGCAAAAATTGCAATTCGGGGCCTATGCAAAGATCACCCTAAGCTATGTACAAGTTAATATTTAATCATCTATTTCTAACATCGCAATTTTGAAATCAAAAAAGGTATCGCTTTTGTATTTTCACCGTCAGCTCCCACGAATCCAAAGGGATCGCTTCCGGCGGTGAGCAGCGGTATATTGAGCCCCTGATAATGAGTGCTTTAACTCCAGAATCACCTTGGGTAATCATGCGACTTACATTTAAATATTTTCCAGTATCAACATCAATACTGAAGGTAGATACCGGTTCAGATTGCGATAATTTCACAGGATTTTGAACAAACTGAGCGTAATTTTCTCGGTTTTGGTCTTGATAAAATCCCATTACCGACGCTTACTTCTTATAGGTAATCACCGTAGGGGCTGCGAGTTGAAATGCCGCGATAGGAAAATGATTCACCCGTTTTCTCGATTTTTCTTTCGCGACCATAGAAACGGCTACTTAACCACCAAGCTCATCGCTTAAAGCACGTTCTTCATAAAGACTATCAGAAGCAGTGAACTCACCTGAAGTAAATGTGTGAAAGCTGACCTTGAGTATTTCATAATTAGACCCTTTATTGATAAGTAATTCATTTCGATAACTATTAACGAAGTAACATTGAAAAAGGGTTATTTATTGTTCAGCGTATTTTTTAGTTATTTAAACTCATCATAAGAAAACCACAAAAAGCGGCATTATTGGGCGCAAGCGTGTCAACCACGTGAGACTTCATTTCTAAAATGGCTTCTCGATAACGCTGATAAAAATCCCAACTAGGCAGGGGCTTATATTCAATGTTCTGCAGCTCAAAGTATTTAATCACCCCTTTGGCGGTTGTCGGCTTAACGAAGACGTTTTCATCTGGAGAGTAGTAATTGGGCAAAATAGTCATCAAAGGCCACTTTGCCAGTTTAAAGGCGCTTAAGGACGCCAACATAGCCTCAAATCCCTTCTGTTGATTCCCATGAAGATAAGCTTGAAAACCGTCAACAAGCTTCACCAGCTCATTGGTAGTAAGGTTGGCAACAAAGGCTTTAAACTTTGGTTTCTCAAACGCTGAGACCATCGAGGAACTGCTCGTGATTTTAACCATACTATCGGCAATTTCGTGGGTATGCCTAAACTTCTTTTTGGCAAATGATTGTTGCGTAAGCTCAATCATTTGGGGCATTTTGTGCTTCTTACCCACGTCCTCCAGCCTTGGGTGAAGAAAACCCGTTGGGTAGGATTGTAAGAAAAGTGCTTCAGCATGCTTAAGCTTTGTGATATTCATTGTTCAATCTCGTTATGTTCATTTTTTCTACGACAAAGGCCTTTCGAATAATGTTGCATTTAGTACCTGATATTGTTGTATGGCTACTGTATGGTTTTTCAATTATTTCTGTATTTTACCGCTTCAAATATTGGCCACTTTTACTTGCACTTACTTTTGCCCTAGCATTTTATCTTCAACGGATATCACTGTGGGCAGCAATTATCTGTATGTTATTTTTGACACTCGCCACTGTAGCAAAACGCCTCCATAGCAGGTATCAATTTTTACTACATAGTCTGGTTATTTCCAGCGCACTAGCACTTGCCCTTCACTTGGTACCTGGCATCAATAACCTGTTAGTATTGGACCAGGTCATCACGGGGCCAGAGAGTACGCCGTTCACAATGTATCTCAACCTTGATAAACCCTTAGCTTTTTTCATGTTATTTTTATTGATGCCTAACATGCTCAGTACAGGACGTACTCTCGCCTTATCTTCCACAAA
>ENA-OSET01002209-OSET01002209.1-sediment-metagenome-genome-assembly--contig:-NODE-2209-length-19050-cov-8.974754_pt1 | contig 19050 bp, 35 predicted proteins | sample MGYA00237882_ERZ534229 | MGnify/ENA primary metagenome ERZ534229 (study PRJEB26408, sample SAMN06266212) | sediment metagenome | isolation source: Hudson Canyon methane seep mesocosm | place... | reverse complement strand
AATTCTTTCCCTTGTAATGCCAAAAATAAACCTCAAGATCACGCTCCATCTGTCCTTTACTCAACATACACCCGCCACAAAAAGTATTAATGCAAAAAACTAACCAGCCCCTAACGATGATCTTAAACCTGATAATGCCGACCTCCCTGCTGATTTGCTGGACGGTTGCTGTGGCTCAGGTACTGTTTCTGCTACATCAACAGCACCCGCCAAGCGAAACGGAATAGCTTTTGACTTCAAATACTCAAGACCTGTTTGACTGATCTTAAACGTCATCGCATCATGGCCAGACTCGCAACACTTACGCTTGCCCGTCTCAATCAAAAACCCCACATCACGACGACTTAAATCATGCGCACGCTTTGATGCCGATGCAACCTGCGCACCATTCACCATCAAGCCTTTTACCGCCACCTCATTAGCCGTTGCCCTTGGCATAGCTGCAAACTTAGCTAACACCCGATCTCTAAACGTCACCTTATTCATTACAATACCCCCACATTAAGCCGCCTCAGAATTGCGGCGCTTTTCAACTTCAGAAAACAAAAAACCACGGTAATCAAAATACGAACGCCGCCCAGGGTCTTTAAATCCATGCTTCTTAGCCCAAGGCCACAAAGACTCATCATCCCTCGGTACTTTCTCCCAATCCGCCTTAACCGCCCTAGCCTTGCCAACACCCTTGCGATTAGCAAACGTAGCATCCTCACCCAATTGCTTTGATTCATCCTGAACTGAACGCAAGAAACGCCCATACAACACCGGACTATCTGGAACACGGCCACCATTCCACGCATTAGCCGCCAACATAGCCTGGCGAATCACCCCCACATCAACCTTGTCTTTCACCCAAGAAGCAAATAACGGGATAGTTTTCGCTGTTTGCACAATGTGTAACGGGTAAGCACATTCAGCAATAAAAAATTCCACCCATTGCATTGGCTCAGAAAAAATAACCTCATCAGCAAATCGCCTTGCCTTTTCATTTTTTTCTGAAAATTCCTGTACTGTAGTTTTATTATGATTATTTATTAAATGATTATTTATTATATGTTCACTTTCAGGAACGGCCCGTTCACTTTCAGGAACGCCCCGTTCATTCTCAGGAACGCCCCGTTCCTCAAAATGAACGCTAGGGTTTTCCAGCCCTGTAGACGACCCACCAACAGAAACCGCCCTTTTTACCGTCTTTTTCTCTTCAGAATCAGAAAAAGTGATATCAGGTCGAAAATAAACAATCGAGCTGTAAAAATCCGTTACTTTAACAAAAAGCTTAAATTCTTCATTCTGAAACGAGTCCAAAAGATTCAATTCACGCAACTTTTTTACCCGATTAGATAAGCCGCTTTTCGATCTAACAGACAGCATCGGCATCTGCTCCAACAAATGCTTATAATCCATCCACACAAAACCATCAATTTTAAAAGCCGATCCATGCACCTGCCATTCTGAAATATATTCCATAATGGCCCAATCATTAAAATCAGTCTTATCGGCAAGCCCTGCATCAAAAATTCCCGCCTGATTAAACAAAAAAGTAAACTTCATCGCTCACCCTCCTTAGCCGCAAAACCACTGCAATACAGATTCTCGCTGTCAAAATGATTGCGCTCAGGCGCATACCGCTTAACCTTCCCTTCCGCACCATATCGCTTGCATTGTCCCTGCAAAACAACAGGACAATTCACATTGCGACAAACAAAACCATCTAACTTACTCGTCATCAGACTTATCCTTAAACTTACTACAATCTCGATGAGTACCTGGATAAAGCAAAGCCTTGCCCATCGTAGCCCTTGCCACCAAAAGCGCGCGCTCACTAGGGTTTTTCAGCTTATACTCTTCAAACCGAAAACAATTACCAATACCCGACCCATGACCAACCTGATCAGGAAGAAAATGCGAACAATCACCACAACTAACAATCGCCATCAGAACGGCACATCAGAATAAACATCATCAGCAGGCGCTTGCTGTTGCTGTTGGGGTTGACTAACAGGCGCAGCCCCCGAAACAGCGGAACCGCCAGCAGGCTTACCACCTAACATCTGCATTTCAGTTGCAATGATTTCAGTTGAATAACGCTCAATTCCATCCTTATCCTTCCACTTTCGCGTTTGCAAACGGCCTTCAATGTAGATTTGCGAGCCTTTTCTTAAATACTCACCCACAACCTCAGCCAAACGATTAAAAAACACCACACGATGCCATTCCGTCGATTCTTTCTTTTCCTTGGTATCACGATCCTTCCAGCGAAATGTTGTCGCCAAACTCACATTTGCAACTGCACCACCCGAAGGCATATAACGCACCTCAGGATCAGCGCCTAAATTTCCAATTAATGTGACTTTATTAATCATTAAACTTCCCTCTAAACGATCGCAACCAATAAATTAACCGACCGCATAAACTTGTAATGTAAATGGCCAATACACCACCCACTAAAAAAAAGATCATTTTGAAAAAACTAAAATAACCGCCCGAAAAAATACCCTTCATACAATCACCTCACGTCTAGCAAGACGCGCTATAGAGCTGCCAGAAAATCGTAAACGCCGCATTTCAATAGGCTCATTCGCTAACAACTGAGCCAAAGACGAAACAACAAAGCCTAATACCACCAAATGACGCGCAGTCTTTGCCAACACCTCAAATGTCAGCTTTCCCTCTGCACACAGCAAAGCAATCGCTTCAGGCACGTTATGCACCCCCAACTTAGACAAAGCCGCTTCTAGCTGTGAATCAACGGTTTTAATATTACGATGAATAATTTCAGCAAACTGCTTACGCCGATAACCCACCGCGATCCCCTCAAAAGTTCTTGCCTCTGATTTAGTGATTCCCGCTGTGCCAGGCTCCAAACGGGCAATAATAGAAATTTCGGGGGTTTTACTGATGTCGTTTGATATTGAACTCATTACACTAACCTCATGGAAATACGGAACCGGTCAAGTAGCTTTGGATTTCTGAATTTCAGAAATAATTATCGGTGGAACACTCACATCATTTCTTACAGCCGCACCTAAAACTCTATCCTGAACCGCTCCAGTGATAATTTCAGGCCACATGTAAATGGCCTGCCTAGAAATACCCATCGCACCTGCAAGTTGCGTGACACTTCCAAAAATTGAAATTGCATCTTCTTTTTTCATGGCGTAACTGTAATTTAACTTACATATGATGTCAATCAACTTACAGTTTTAATTTTATTTTATGTAAGTAAACTTACCTTTATGAATTTACAAGAAAAAATAACCTCTGCGATCCTCTCTAAATTTAAAAAAAAAGATGGCACAATAAATTACTCAGCCGCCGCTAAAGAATTGGACGTATCAAGACAAGCAGTCATGGGATGGGCAAAAGGCTCAGTCAATGCCAATGAAATAAAAATAGAAAACTTAATTAAAATTGCAGATGTAACGGAAAAACCAGTGGAATGGTTTTTATCAAACGAAAAACACGCCAGCCAAGAACCTAAAGCCCCCTACGAAAATATTGACTTATCAGCACTTATGTCAGCCGCTACTCCACGAAGTCATGCGATATTAGAAAACCTAGCGCAAGCTTTTCGCGATGAAAAATTAACTGAATCTGATTTAGAACTCTTAGACACACTCAGTAAGCGCTTTATGAAAAACTAACCACAGGACACCCATGTTAAGGACAGCACGAATTGTGAGCATCTTAGGTGATGCTGATAACGGAATATTTCAAGCCAAACGCGTTAAATTACTCTTTCATGAAGGCTATGAACACTCGGCCTACGCCAAAAAACTCAATGACACCGATTTTCTAATTGAAATACTCTGTGCCACACTAGGCCGTGAAATGGGACTCCCCATCCCTGAACCCGTTATTGCCATCAGTATCGACGGAACAGAAGCATGGTTTGGCTCGCTTGACGCAAAACACCCTGATTTAAGCAGACGACTCGACATTGAAGGGACAAACATACTCAACACACCGAAAAGCAACGCCACATTAAAATTACTTAGCCAATGGCCACAAATAGAAGAAGCCATTAATTTTGATGAGTGGATTGCCAATGCCGACCGTAACCCAGGGAATGTTCTATTTGACGGCAAAGAGAGTTACAGCCTAATTGATCACAATCAAGCCATGCGCTTACCTTTTGCCAGCCATGCGCCGATTAATAACCAACTGCTGAATATTAAACTCGCTTTTAACGGGGATGAAATCGCAAGGCAACGCTTAAAAAATAAAGTTAGCGTCATCATAGATGGTATTGATCAGGCATTACCCCGCACCATTGCCGATGGCATGAGTCAACAAATTGACGAGATCGATAACGAACTGCTATCAAATATGGTAGACTTTTTAGAACAGCGATTAATAAAGCTAAGCCACATTAATCAAGAAAAAGTCCCTACTCAGCAGATGTCATCATGATTCTAAACGCCTTTAAAGACCAAGCACCCAAGCTACCCGACTACCAGGCACACTATCGCATTATTTATTTTGAGCCAATCGTGGATTCAGGCGAACGCTTTACTATTGGCATTATGGCAAAAGCAGAATCAGGTGAAATCCACGTCATCCAAACCATTGATGCACAAGTTATAAAATGCATGTATGGCGATAGCGCACTGCAAATTAGCAACCTGATCAGTCTAACGCTTGAAAGCGCACGCGAAGCGCTGGATGCAAACCTGCCTATTAATGAAATCACCCCCTCCCTTGGCGGCACATCACTTGGCCCAACGCAAACCAGCTATTCTAACCAAGGTATGCAAGGCATCTTATTTCAAGCCATGACCAGCTATGCCAGTCTGTCTAAAGGCAAAATAATTGATGAAGGCTTTGCTTTAATGACTGATGAGGAAGCACAGCAAGACGAAGGCAATAAAAACCTAATGCGCAATGTCAGAGAGGTTTTAACAGCCATGAATCACGCAGATAATATTCAATGGCATAAGCATATTAAGGTTGATAATACTGAAATTTCCGTCGATGTCTTATGCCCGCATTACAATGCAAATTTGTCTAATTTCAACATTAAGCACGTAAAAACAGCCTATAACAACGCAAAAGCCAAGCTATTTGATCTACAAGTTTTACGCGATATGCGCAAAAATGAACTACTTGCCAGCCAAGCCGAGTTTGAACTACTGATCTCTCTACGCCCCACATCAGAAGCGCGTTATACCGACCACGTGGCATCATTACAAGAATTGGCAGACAAACAAGACCTACGCGTTGTTAAATACGACACGCCCAAGCAAATTGCCGAACGTATTATTTTGAAGAATGTGGCATAAATAGCAGGCATAAAAAAACCGCTATAAAAGCGGCTTTTAATAAAACAGCAACCATTCCTTAATCAGCCTGTTTATATATCTTTTTTACGCACTCTCTTAAATCATCATCTTCCATTGCATTATAAAACGTCCCTGGGTCTTGCTTTATAGCTTGATCTAAATACTTCCTAATTTCCGAAGATGAACGATCTGGGGAGTAACAAGCCATATTATAATAAATTCCACCACCAGTAATTCCATCAGACACCGCCTTTTCCAATAACTCAAAAGCAACCTGCTTACCATCCCCATCCTTTCTTCTAAGAATATAAGAATACATTGTATAGGCAACACTTAAAATATAGCTACTTTCCTCAGTTGGCTCTGTATTTTCAATAATTTTCTCTAAAAAATGCCCCGCCTCACGCATATTCTTTTCAGTAGGCTCGGCAGATGACATACAAATATTCGCTATTTGAAGGTCAATTAAATTATTTGCCCTTCCTTGGATACCAGACTCTAGCTTAGCTAAGTTAGTAGCAATTGTTGAGTGCTCTTCTTTAGCTCTTTGAAGGTCTGACAACACTTTCTCATATTCTAACTTTATTGGATCAGCAATTTTCTTTGCTTCTGCTGTCGCAGTATCACGAATAATCCGATACTGATTAAAACCAAAATAAGCAATCAAAGCGACAATAAAAGCCAGCCCACCACCAACCATGTAGGTAACGAAATGAAACTTCCCATTTACTGTTTCAATTACCAACTTCGCCATTTCTGATATAGCAAAAACAGCGGAATAATTATTTACAGCCGTGGCAACATCCACAGGCACATCTCCTGCAATCACGCCCATTTCAAAAAAAACATCAAACAAATCAACTATACTAAATTTTGTAAAAAACAAATAACCACCTCATAAAAACAACAAAACCCCGATTAACGAGGCTTTGTTTTTTACCATAAAATTTTTAATTACCACTTTCTATCAGTAAACGCCTTATTTTCCATGGTGAACCCCTTTAATTTATAATTATTACTTCACAACCAAACAAGATCAATCAATCCTGTAGCTTATCATTATCTATTCTACGGAACCGGAAGGCAAATATACCGTGACTCTAACAGTTCCCTTGTATTACAACCCATATAACATCAACCGTTGCTAGGCAGTGAGTAAAAATAGGTAAGGCAAAGGTTGCAGTTAAACAAACCCTACCCAGTCTTTTTCAGACAGTATCATCACAGGCACGCCTTTTTCTTTAAAATACAAAGCCTTCTCAATTTTACGACCATGACTACTCGCCACCCAATCACGGCTGGCTAACTCACCTATCACCAAATAATTTACTTTCTTGGTTACGTTTTTAGACGCGACTGCACCCAACGCGATCACCACTTCCTCACACGCACTGCGCTGACCAAAAATAAACTTACCCGTAAAACAAAACGTCGCACCGGCAAAATCAATCTCTGCTATCTCATCCACAGGAAATTGCGTAGACGTTCCACCCGCCGAACCCGTCTCATGAAACCCACCGCCAATCAAATCACCCAGCATGGCGTACAAATCTTCACGCTCCGACGACGTAATAATACCGTCACTCAAAATACGCGCAATCCGATCATGCACCACATTAAGCGGATAACTGGATAAAAACCTCTCATTCTCTTTTAGCCAGGTATCTAAAAATAACACCTCATCATCATCAACCACGCCATCAGCAACAACCCCCATACATAAGCCATATAAGGTATTCACTGCCTTCAGCTCATTATTCACCAAATTAAACCCTACATTCCTAGGCTGTCCATCTGCATCTAAAGTCGCACTCATTCCATTTATTCCCTTTAATTAAGCTAACACATCAACTATACCGAAATAAAACACAGGAAATAAGTGTAAGTTGACTTGACGTTTATTTTTTATAAGTGTAAATTAACTTACACACCAAGAACGCAAACAGAGACAAACCATGAACCCAAGACCAGAACAAAAAGCAGATTATGCCGCCACCCTTTCAGCCAATGCCGTCAAAGCAATGGGCGGTAATCGCGTCGCACAAGATGCCGCCGCCCTTTATGCCAAACAACTCGTGTTAGACCATTACACCGGTGCAACAGCCGTTGAAAATGGCTATCGCGTTGGAATGGGCCTAAAGCTTTTACTTAGTTAAACGAAGGAATAATCACATGGCTAACCCAATCGCCCAGTTAAAAAAAGCACAGCACACCATCGATTTACAGTTTGAAGGTCTGCAAGATTTAAGCAACGACATGCCAGATAACAAAATACTGGATAAAGAACTGCATGAGCTAATAGAAAAACAGGCTCACTTTTTGTACCAAATAGAACAAGAATTAAAGAAACAGCACAAACAGCAAAAACCAGCACGCATTGAAAACAAGCTAGACCCGATCGCTTTTAACAAAGTTTTTAGTTAATGACAACGCCCAGCAGGCGGTGGCGAGTAACACCTGCAGTTACCTGAAAAGCCTTTTAAGAACTCCAAAATTTTCAGTGCATAACCGTCTTGCCGCACGATACGCGGCTTTAATTAACTTAGGGAATAATAATCATGAGCACTCAATCACAAACAAAACCGTCAAATAATCCGCTGGAAAACATTGCCAGGGGAATGATCGCACCAACGCCCACAATCGGCATTAGCGACCCGCTTTTATTCAATACTTGCCTAGCAGCAAAAGCTGATGGTGACATCAGAAACTATCTGAATTATTTATCAATCGATCCCGAGACTAAAACGGTCACTGGATGTAATGGATTTATGATGGTTAGTGGCGAGGCATTGGATTTTTCAAACTGGAAAAGCAAAGAAAAGATACTGTTATTGCCCGCCAAAAAACTTCCAAAACAGATTATATACGCATCAATTAATCTGAAAACTAAATTAATCACGGGAATGAGTAGAAAAAGCGATTTCAGCATCCCTTTCGCAACCATCAAAGCAAAGCACCCAACACATGAGCATCTTCAAGCAACAAACGAGAACCGAATAACAGAAGTAGGCATCTGCTTTAACCCTCAGTATTTAACAAGCATGCAGAAAGCATCTGGGTGCAATTCCGCAGGGATCACAGCGCACTTACTCGAATCTGGAGATAGATTTTATTCAATCGAGTTACTTGCTAGTCAAATTAAAAACAAATACAGGGCAGTTATTATGCCTATCCACCGTGAATTTTAGCTTGAAATAACAGCATAAAAAAAGGATAAAAAATGGACGTTGAAATGGTTAATAACCTCAAATTTAATCGCATTGATTATCGTAAAGCAACGGGAAAACTGTATGCCTTTGTGACGTGCATCGATATCGGATCAAGCGGAAAAGGCACCGAAGAAAAGCGCTATTGGGGTGAAGTTTCAAAAGCAAAATCTGAAGCAGTAGAGATAAATAGAATCATGGCGCATGGCGCTAAATGGGATCAGTTACCAAATTAATTTAAGGATTTAATCATGCAATTACATAAATACTTTACCCGCAAAGAATTCGCCTGCAAATGCGGTTGTGGATTCGATACCGTTGACGCTGAGCTTTTGGGCGCACTGATTAGCCTGCGCGAACACTTCAAAAGCCCGATCATTATTACCAGCGGCAATCGATGCAAACGCCACAATGCAGAAATTGGCGGATCAGAAAATAGCCAGCACATGAAAAGCAAAGCGGTCGATCTAAAAGTAACCGGCATACATGAAAATCAAGTCGCTAGCTATTTAGAATCAACTTATACCACTCAGTACGGGATTGGGCGATACACCGGCAGAACGCATCTTGATGTTAGAGAAAATCCAGCACGCTGGAATAATCGAGTAGACGGATAGCAATCCCATAAAAACGGAGCAAAACCCATGATCTCAAAAAGTAAATTCCCCTCTGAAATAGAAGAGCATAAACCGCGAATACTTAAAATGCTCGCGGGCGGCGTTGCTTCAGAAGTTAGCGACATCAGCATAGCGCTGTATCGCACAGAAACACATAATAACGAGCGAAAAACTAAGCAAATATTAAAGCACCTGGAAGAAGCGCGGTTAGTTCGATCAGAAGCGAGTAAAAACCACCGAAGGATATGGATGCTATTCGACACTATTCGCTCAGGGAAACCGGGCTACATTAATGCAGCATTAATAATTGGCCTGTATACAGACCATAAGCCTGTGCTAACTAATTTTGAAATAGCCACTGCACTTTTCGACAAAATAGACAGCAAAATCCTTTATAGAACCGCCGCAATTACCAATCAAATGTCGGCTAGAGGTGAATTGAAGCGAGCAAAGTCAGGGCGCATTGTTTATTCTTCACTACCCACCTTTCAAGGAAAATTCAGCGATTATTATATTTCTATCGAAGAAAGCAAAATCGCTATCGATAAAGTTGCCGCAAATTCAGGAACAGGGAAACTCATGCAGCAAGCCTTGCTATTCATCCGAATCATGGCGCAATTTAATCCGCGTGCGCTGAGCTAATAATCATGAGCGCGATAAAAAAAGGAAATAAAAACATCGATATAACGCTATCAGTCATCTGCGCTGTCGCTAAAGAAGATGAAACAATGACCTTTGCCGACATAGCAGAACTATGCGGCTGCAATGCCGCGTATATCCAACGACTATACGCCAGCGCCCTAAAAAAACTACGCAAAAATAACGCCCTGCTGGGCTACGAGGGATAAAATGGCATCTAAACTAATGAAAATAAGCCAATATCGTTCTGAAAATTTCGTCAAAGGTTCAGCGCCAACACTCGCATCAATACGTAGTTGGATTGACGACGGCTTGTTAAAAGGGCAAATCCTTGGCAAACAATACTTTGTTGAAATTGAAGCGCAAGAACCCGTTAACGATCTAGTTAATAAGGTATTAGCATCATGACACCCAGACCCCGCAAAAAAGGCAACAAAGACCTGCCTAAAAACTTATACGCCAAGAAAAAAGGCGACCGTGTTTATTTTGAATACAAGCGCCCTGACACGGGCAAGTTTACCGGCTTTGGCACTGACAAACCCAAGGCCCTCGCGGCGGCTAATCAACTAAACCAGATGCTCGATGTTGAAACCAACCTAGTGCATATCGCGGTAAAAACAGATCATTTATTAAAGGATTACTTGATCAATTTTCGCGATGCCACACTCAAAGCAAAGCGCATCAACGGCCACCCGCTTTCAAAACACACCCTGGTACGTTATCGACAATACATTAAAAATATTATCGATGAAATGGGCCACATTGATATTACCGAGCTAAACCAACGCCAACTTGCTGACTTTCTAAACGATCAAAGCAGTGCAGAAACGCACAACAAATACCGCGCAATGTTCATCATGATTTATAAACAGATCGTGAGTGATGGCATTGTATCTGAAAATATCGCTGAAAAAATCCTAAAAAAAGATAAGGACAAAGTATTGCGCGAACGCTTAAAACTAAGCGAATACAGCGCGATATACGCACAAGCGAGCACAGCGATACAGAATGCAATGGAGCTATCACTGAATGCATTGCAACGCCGCGCGGATATTCAAGCCTGGCGATTTGATGCAAAAAAGGAGGATGGCTTTTATTATATTGTGCAATCGAAAACCAGAAAGCACGGCAAAGCGGCTTATTTAAGAATCCCTGCTGATTTACCCGTCGTGCATTCAGAATCGGGTGCAAAAACCTTGGGCGATATTATCACCCATTGCCGCGATGCGATCGCCTGCCCTTATGTCATCCACGAAAAACGCCAACGCCGCATGAAGTCGCAAGAAAAAGATCACATGTTGCAGTTGTCAGTTAAACAAATATCCGATGGATTCGCCAAAGCAAGAACCGCCACCGGGCTATTTGATGAAGTAGACCACCCGCCTACTTTTCATGAGCTGTTAAGTTTGAGTGAATTTTTACGCAAAGAACAAGGCTGGACGATTAAACAGATACAAACATTGCGCGGGCATACATCAGAAAAAATGACGCGGCATTATTTGGAGGGGCAAGAGTGGACGACAGTGGAGGTTGGGTGATTTATGAGCTATGAAAGTGACCAAGGGGCGGTCTGGGTTTTATTTGATACGCAGCAAAAATTCCAGCCAGTGTGTATGTTTGATGGTTTTGCTGGTTATTCATGCGACACCAATACCCCCAAATACTACATACATTGGATTAGTATTTTTGATGATACTGGCGGAGTCTATAAGGTAGATGTTTTCTACCCAAAAAAGAAAAGATCTAAATGCTATCTTGATGTTTGCATCAGAATAAATGCGGGGCGATCAATTAAAGTTAAATGGCGACATAATGATTACGGGTTTTGCTGGTTAATAATTGGAAGCTTATTGCTGTGGCTAGACGAGCAGCCTGACCTATATTCGTCACACAATATAATAGAATTGCATCTAAATGAGATAGCCAATGAACACAGGAGAGAACCGCAAACCTTCTAACGAAGTAGTTAACTCGTTTGCGGAATGAGCGACTAACTTAATAAGCAAATAGACTTTAAACATTAACAACAGCCTAAAAACCCACTGCGCTCAGCAAATCGATGTTGAACGATATGTTATTAGGCATTTAACGAGATAGATTATGATAGAGACAGATGATTATATAGCAAAGTTATGCTTAGCATATTCAGCAAAAATTGACGACTGCAATACTTTGTTAAATTCACTTAGAGCAAAACAAAGAGCAAATAGAAGAAATGGAAAAAGCGAAACTGAAAGACTAAAGACACTAGCTGAAATTCAAATACTAAACGCTCAGAAAAACGCATATGTGCAAGCTCAATCAGATATTGATTCAATTTCTGATTATATGGATTTTAATGATAAAGCCTTATAACGAAGTAAGTAACCTGTTTTGCGGAATGAAACTGGGAGCCATTTAAACAACTAATTTTAACGAAAACTAATACCTACAAAAACATGACAGCTTAGCAAAATCTGGTTGACTGGTATGTTGGTAGGCAGATAACGAGGAGAATTTTATGAAAACACCTAAAAATATTTTAAATATTATTTACCATCTTATTTTTGCATGGCTTCCACTCTTTATTGCAGTAGTGCGTGAGACTGAGAGAGCTATATATAATTTAGATGTTCTAAATCAAATAGATCGTGAATATGCAAGATGGTGGGAATCTTTAAAGAGATATAACTGAGCCTTCCAACGAAATAGTTAAATGGCCGACGGAATTACTAGACTAACTCAATTAGTTGGTAAAAATTTTAATAAATAAACAATGCTAATAAAATACTTTGCGCTCAGTCGGTCGATTTGAACGCTATGTTTTAAGGCGCAATTAAAGGAACACATTATGAATATTTATGAATTTATGAGCAATAACCCATATCTAACTTTCTTCTTAGTGGTTGGCATTGGATTAATGCTTGAGACAACCCTGAAGTTTTGCATTAACAGACCGTTACGTCATATGAACATTAGAAAGCACGGATGGCCACCAGAATACTGTGATGCTGACGGTGATTTTGCTAAAAGTGACGAAGAACCAGCCGAATAACGAGCAAGAGCTAACCCGCCCGTCTTTTTGGGTCGGGTTGAGCGTGTAGTTATACTTATTAAACACACTAAAGCATAAAATAATTTAATGTTTCTTTCTCTTTTTCTTGCAATCATCAAATAATTTGATACAATAGATTCAAGTTAAAAATTCAACGGAGAAAGAAAATGACTAATTTTAAAATAACAGTAACAAAAAATCGCGAAGGCAACACAGGTAATATTGCTTACACTAAAGATCAATTAAAAGAGTTTTCAGAATCACTTGTATTTGGCGAAACGAAAAAATCAATGGGCGATCTTGTTACTTTTTACACATACAAAGAAGTGCAAGAATATATTGTAGACGAGCTAAGCAAAGACGATAAATTATCAGAGATTAAAGCAATGCTTTCAGGTCACATAGTTTTTGATATTGACATTCAAGAAACAAGCAAATGTGTAGAAAAAAAAGAGGATGGACATTCGGTAGTTGTTATAGAAGCTGAAGAAGATTTAGCTATGGATAGCAGATATTCGGAAGGATACACAGAGAAATTAATAAATGGCGATGAAGTGGATGTTGTATTTAATAAAACAGCCGCACAATATGCAAAATCGGCGGGAATACCCAGCCTTATCGCTGTCGCTGAATTATCAGGGCAATCAGTGCAAACATTAAATAACTGGCTAAATAATAAGCCGTTTATTTTTCACGCGGTAATAGAAAAAGCGGCAAAGGAATTTAACATGAAATTTAGAATAGATTATAAGTACAAAGAAAACAACAATGCTTTTAATAGCGCGTGGGAGCATAACTTTGAAATAATTTCTGCTGAAAGTGAAGAGCAAGCAGAGAAGAAATTTAAAAAATTATGGACTGCAGATAGTGAGCTAGTCATAAAAACAGTGGAAAAAGTATAACGAGCAGCAAATCAGACGGTAGCACAGCGGATCGACTGCATTTGCATAGTTATGTTGCATGACAACTACACAGAGAGAGATTTATGAGAGCAAAATTTAACAATGAATTTGAACGGCGTTTTTGCAAAGCGGCAAGAAAACATTGCGACCACATTTATACACTCGGAGAGAGTTATATTGGTTATTGGCAGTATGTTTATAAGTGTGAAACCGTTTTTGGCGTACTAGATGTTTATGACAAAATGGTTGAAGATAAAAAAATAAAGCCCTTCACAGAATCTGTAATTGATGAGTACATAGGGGCAACATAACGCCGCAATAAGCGGCATGGAGCGAGGCACGAGCGGAATGTCCGACTTGATTGACCTTGTTATAACTTTTTAACTAAATAGGAAATAGAGATGATTTTGATTTTAATAGCATTAATTGCGGTCGTAGTTTTAGGAATATGGGGAAGCCAACAAAATTGGACATTAACGAGCAATATTATTGCGCCATTTTTTTCAATAGCAGGATTTATTGGTCTTATAGCGTATAGCATTGTTGGTTATTCATATTTGGCCGCAGAACATAAAGCGAACATTATTAATAGAGAATATCAAACTAACTACTCTAAAATTGAGGTTTTTTACGCTAGCGATGTCATTGATACAGTTAAAGAATTAAATAGAAAACGCATAGAAATAAATGGTGATCTAATTACAGGCAAGTAGTTATAACGAGCAGCAAATCAGACGGTAGCGCAGCGGATCGACTGCATTTGCATAGTTATAAATAAACAGCGAGAAGAATTATGAGTATAAAAATTGCAGAGAAAAAATTAAATGATATTAGAAGAAAAATAGATACATTAAATGCATCGAAAATATCAGATGCACTTGAATGCATTGCAGACGCAAAAAAATGGTACATGAGTGTCGATGGAAATACAGAATCTAAATTTAATGAAATGGTTCAATCTGAGCTAAAAAAACAAAAAGTAGTAAAAAGATTAGATTTATAACGAAATAAGCTCAGATGACACCGAAAACGGTAACTACTGAGCTTTAAAATAAATCCTGACCTATGGGAAACCATACTTTTAATTAAACAACCTGTGCTTTCGGTGGTCAGCTGCAGCGACTGGTTATAAGGTGAGTAAAGATAGATTATGAATAAAAGACTATATACGATTACATTTAATATCGCAGGTGCAAAAATTAGCTTTAACATAGCTTCAGAGTGTATCTATAAAGCTATAGATACTGCAGTTTATTTATGTGATAAAAAGGTTTCAGAGCTATATAAAGGGAAAGCAAAGAATAGTTGCTGTGAGATTACATCAGTTGTGATTGATGGTTAATTTGACCTTATAACGAACAAAGCTCAGATGGCTAGAATAGATAAAAGGTTGACAATGGCAAGCACTAAGGTTGACAAACAAACGAAGATTTAATTTTAACAAGCTGCCGCATTCTAGCTCGACTGGAGCGGTATGTTTTAAGGCATTAAGAAAACCGGAGGCAATGTATGACGTATGCAGAGGGAATGAAACAAGCTATTTTGCACGATTGGACTTGTGGAGTTAAATTCGACTGCGTTTCTGGAAATGGTTTTGAGATTACGTGGTATGGGGTGAAACTTATAATTAAATACATATTACAATTCATTTTTAGAGTTGTATTTGCATTATTATTTCCCATTTCAGCAGTGCTAATGATTAGAATTGATAGAACTGAAAACAAGAGAAAGAAGTCGGTTAAACGCAAAGCGGACGACCTGCATAAGTAAGCCGAATAACGAAATAGTTAACCCGCTGGGCGCTTTTCCCAGTCGGGTTGAACGGTAGGTTAGGTGGTAGGTAATAGAGGATTTATGAAAATGAACTTATTTATATCTTTTAGCGGTGGAAGAACAAGCGCATTTATGACGAAATGGATGCTAGATAATGTACAAGATGACTACGACAAGATTATTGTTGTTTTTGCGAACACAGGGCAAGAAAACGAAGAAACTCTAAGATTTGTTAATCAGTGCGATAAACAGTGGGGGCTTAGTGTTGTTTGGGTTGAAGCTGTTGTTGATTTTAGAAAAAATAAGGGCGTAACACATCATGTCGTTGATTTTAGCTCTGCGTCACGAAAAGGTGAGCCGTATATTGAAGTTATTAAAAAATATGGAATACCTAACATGTCTTACCCGCATTGCAATCGTGATCTTAAACTTGCCCCACTACATTCTTATGCAAAAGAATTGGGATGGAAAAAAGGAAGCTATGAAACTGCAATAGGAATACGGATTGATGAAATGGATCGTGTTAGTTCTAAAATGGTTGAAGAGAAAATTATTTACCCGTTAGTTGAAAACAAAAAAATGACAAAAGAAATGATTTCTATTTGGTGGTCTAAGCAGTCATTTAATTTGAATTTAAAGGAGCACGAAGGAAATTGTAAATGGTGCTGGAAGAAGTCAAAAAGGAAATTACTTACATTAGCAAAAGATACGCCTGAAATATTTGATTTCCCTATGGAGATGGAAGAAAGGTACGGGCTATCAGGGCATAACGAGGATGGAACTAAGCGCGTATTTTTTAGAAATAATAAAAGTACAAAAGAGATTATTGCATTATCTAAATTACCATTTGTGCCATTTTCTGAGGCTGCAATAAATTTTGATATGTTCGATTTTGATATGGATAGCTCGAACGGTTGCTCGGATGGATGTGAGGTTTTTTAAAAAAACAAATGTAAGACCACCTAACGGCACAGTTGAACGGCTACCGATACGGTAAAGGAGGATTATGTGAAAAAGTAAATATTTAGGTAAAAATTGAGTTACAAAAACGCGGCTGCTTATCGGTAGTCCGCTCGAACGATGTGTTATACGATTTAAACAGACAGGATTTAAAATTATGAGTGAAAAAACTTTACACAACAGTACCGTTTCAGGTGCTATAAAAAATGTAGCTGATATTATTGTTTTTGGAGATTGGGATACATTTAAGTTGATTTCAAAAGCCAGTTCAAAAGCAGAGAGCTGGATGAAATCAACAAAAGCAATGCAAATTGATGGAGTTGGATGCGTGGTTCAAGTGACTACTCAGCAGGGCGACAATGTAGCGGAGGCAGTAACTTTTGTTCCTGGTGTAAAGATCGAATTGATTGACGGTGAAAAAACAAATGGCAGAAAGATTGTAGCTATTTAAAAAATATCACTCCAAGGACGGAGTATAACGAAAGAGTTAACCCGCGCAGTCTTTTCGCGTCGGGTTGAACGGTAGGTTAGGTGGTAGGTGTTAACAAATGATAAATAATAAGAGGGTTAGATGATGGATAAGGATTTAATTTTAGATAATGGAAGGATAAGAAATTGCCCAAGCAATAAAGAGAAAATGGGATTTTTGAAAACGTTTATAGAATTTCATTCTTACAGCAATGCTGGTATTAATATAAAGACAGGATTTAGTGATTTTTATATGGGTTTGATTGCTGTGATTTTATATCCCATTCTAATTATTTTATTTCCCATAAGTCCGCTATTACATGCGATTTTTGATTATATAAGTGCAATCAAAGAGTGCAAAAGGTATAGGAAGGATTTAATGTAATATCCACCTAACTACTTATTAAGCGGACACTTTGCCTTGATATTGGATATTAGCCGGTTAATCGGGCAAAGCTTAAATAAAACAAATAAGAGGATAAAATGAAATTAGTATCAGGATATTACACAACGGACGATTTAGCCGACAGGTTTAAAGTCCACAAGGAAACCATTAAAAGGTGGTGCAAGCGCAAGAATCACCCGCTACCAAAGCCTAGACTAAAAGGGGCTGGCAGTGCGAATAGATGGGCGATAGAGGACGTTACAGAGTGGGAAAATACAATTTAAAAGCAGTCGTCACCACAAATTACCTTAATCCTATTGGCCCACAAATTAAGGCAGTCTGATTGCTCTTTTAAATAATTATGCTGGTCATACGTTTGCCATTCACCAGGCAATTTATGACCAAGCATTATTTCAGCAATGTGAGGATGAGTTATCGTAGAAAAATTAGTCCGCGCTGTGCGCCTTAAATCGTGCATCGACCAGTGATCCATTTCATACTGCTTATTCTTTCTCAGCCATTGCATTAAATTATATGGCAATGATACCGATGCGCTATTACCCATATTTTCATCTGTATCTCGATTATTAAACAGGTATTCGCCTTTATTGCTCAGTAATATTTCTCGCTTAATTAACTGCTCAGTTTCTTCGGTAATTGGCCTAAGTAATGGCTTTCCGCTTTTCTTCCCTATCTTGTGATTCTCAGCAGGTATAGTCCAAACCATTTCATTAAAATTAAAATCCTTTTTCTTGCTTATCCTTAGCTCACCATTTCTGCATCCATAAATTAAGCACAGCTTTATAAAGATACGATTCTTCTCTGCAGTGCGTGATTCGTTAATAGCTATCATTAGCCATTTAATTTCATCATCACTAAGAGAGCGGTTTAATGGCTTTGATGTGATATTCAAATCTTGCTTAGCGTTAATCTCAATTAACGGGTTGTTATCAATTATCTTTCTTCTGGCAGCCCAGCTCATCATCTGCTTTGAATTGGTTAAAATTCTGTCGCCTATACTTGGAGTTTTTTTAGTCACCCTTTCAAGTAAAGTCATCCACATATCGGTGGTGATTTTATCCAGCGGCAAATTACCCAATTTAGGGAAAACATATAATTCATAAGACCGCATTATTTCAGCATGATTTTTTTTGTTACTTATGCAATATGATTGATACCACTTTCTAAAGGCAGCTTCCATTGTTAGTGCATCAATAGTTTCGCGTAGCTGTATTTTTTTAACTACCCTGGGATCATTGCCTTTCTCTAATTCACTTTTAAAACGCTGCGCTTCTTCCCTTGCATTTTTTAGCGTGATTAGCGGGTACGTTCCAATATCTACTCGATGTTGTTTTTTATCATAACGATAGCGCAACTGGAAAACTATCTTACCCTTTGCTGACACTCTGACACTCAGACCTTCCCTGTCTGTGCGCTCAAAAGCTGATTCCTGTTTTTTGTTAACTGTAGCTTTAAGCCACGTGTCCGCTATCGCCATACACCACCATGAGTACATAAAAAATAAACCAAAATGCCACATCACACTTTATGTACACACTCATGTACTCAAAATAAATGATTTAGCTTGCAGTATTATGTTTCAGAATGTTGTAGCTTGTGAAGTTATTTATTGATTATGCCGCGTAAAATGGGCTTCTGGTGTTGTTGCTTGCTGTTACTTGTTGCTCTATGTTTTATAGACTATCATCGGGGTGGGAAATAATCGCAAAGGTTCTACGTCTTTTAATTTCTTTCGCGTGTATTGCTTCTAATTCTTCGTTCATTCA
>ENA-OSET01002208-OSET01002208.1-sediment-metagenome-genome-assembly--contig:-NODE-2208-length-19060-cov-6.391666_pt1 | contig 19060 bp, 14 predicted proteins | sample MGYA00237882_ERZ534229 | MGnify/ENA primary metagenome ERZ534229 (study PRJEB26408, sample SAMN06266212) | sediment metagenome | isolation source: Hudson Canyon methane seep mesocosm | place... | reverse complement strand
TTCAAGTTAGCTCAATTCAAATTATTAATGATAATTTAATTTTGTATATTATAGTTATTCAATTTACGATGATGCTCCTGTTAAGCAGTTTTATTGGGATAAATGATTTAAGCTAGCTGTCAGTTTCCGGTTGTCTGAAAAAATCAAATTCCACCAACCAAACACTCATAAAAATATATTTATTATAAAAAAGAGATAAACATTTGATGTTAAAACGTATCGTATTGGCCACAATATTTTTCTTCTTTACTCATATTGTTTCAGCAGAATGGTTCAGTAATAGCTTTGAAGTAATGGGAACACAAGCACATGTAGAGTTTTGGTTAGATGACGCTGAGAATATCAAAAATACTTCAAAGCAGATGACCTTTTTGGTGCAAGAGGAGATGCATCGCATAGATCACGCAATGAGCCCATATAAACAAACAAGTGAGTTGAGCTTAGTGAATAACAAAGCGAGCGCTGAACCTGTTGTTATCACGAATGAACTTTTGGAGTTATTAACAGAGTCATACAAAATTGCTGAGATGAGTGACGGCGCATTTGACATCACTTATGCGTCGGTGGGTTATCAGTATGACTATCGTGAAAAACAAAGGCCGGATCAAACATCTATTGAAAGTGCTTTAAAAGCTATTGATTATCATGCCGTAATTTTAAATGAAAAAAATTCGACGGTTCGCTTTAGCCAACCTGATGTGAAAATAGATTTAGGCGGCATTGCCAAAGGTTATGCGGTGAAGAGGTGTTTAGAATTGTTGAAAACGGCAGGAATAAAACATGCTTTAGTGAGCGCTGGTGGTGATACAGGGTTATTGGGTGATCGTCGCGGTAGACCTTGGTATGTTGGTATTAAGCACCCTAGAGCGGAAGAAAAAACAGCCGTGAAGTTACCCTTAAGTAATGAATCAATTTCTACATCTGGTGATTACGAACGTTATTTTATTGAAGACGGTGTTCGGTACCACCATATTATTAATCCGAAAACTGGTGACTCAGCAAGAAAAGTCGTGAGTGTTTCTATTATTGGCAAAGACTCTACCTATGTTGATGCACTCTCTACTACAGTATTTGTTAAAGGTTTACAGGAAGGTATGGCTTTTATCGAGCAATTACCTGAGTATGAAGCGATTATTATTGATAATCAGCAAACATTACATGTGTCAAAAGGGCTGCAGCAAGAATAAATTTACCTTTAATTGTTGTCTTATTTATTTGAATTAATATTTTATCAATTCTACTTATCAGTATTGTATGTCAAGAGTGATCATTACACAGGATAGTCATCAGTCTATGTTGACTTAAAATAGCTGTAATGAAGTAATCATTGTGTGATGCTAACTACTGCAACAAAGCTGATATTATTTAATGACAAAATTATCATGCCCTAGGGCAACTTAGCCAAAATTGAGTCATTAGGGTGTTAAATTAGAAAGGCAACTTACTGACAAAGTAGATACTTCAACAGTATATAAACCATGTAATGCCTTTCAATAACCACTAGAGTCTTATGTTTAGCTTGCAATACCTTGTTGGGTAAGTGCATTAAGATCAGCTAATGCTTGTTCGGCATCCTTAACTGCTATAAAAACATGATCATGATAGTAAGCCGCCACAACATTTGCGCTAATATTTGATTGCGTCAATTTAGTAGAAACCGCAGCGGTTAATCCGACTGCATCAAGGCTCGAATGTACATTCAATGTAATACATTTAAAAACACCAGAGTACGAAATGTTAAATTCATCGGCTTTTTCTTTCGTCAATATAACGGTTAACCCTTCCTTTTCTTGAAAAGTACTTATCGGGTTTAGCAATGCAACCTGTTCATAATCATAAGTCTCAAGAGTACCAAATACATATTCATTTTCGACTAAAACAGGCGTCATTGACGCGATTAATGTTGTTAAGTTTTTTTCACCAGACATAAAAATTTCCTCAATTTATTTTGTGTATTAATTAGACATCTTTAGACCAACCACACCAATAAAAATCAAACAAAAGAAAAACAATTGTTGAATTGAAAGTGGTTGGTCAAAAAAGTAATGGTTTATGATTGAAATTGATGACGCACCTATAGCTAACCAAACGAGATATGCTTGGCTAACAGGAATGCCTTTTAATGCTATTGAGAACAACACTAGGCTAAGCGTCATTGACAGAACAGCGAATATTACATATGGGATATTTGTAAAAGATTCTGATTTTTGAATACCAACTAACCAGCCAGCTTCTAAAATTCCTGCGAGAAATAAGATGAACCAATACATATAGTCACTCTATCAAATTTAGGGGTCGTCCCCTGAAAAAATAGAGAGGTGAGGTCGTCCCCACATCGATAATGATTTAACGCAATAAAATGGTAACAAATAAAATTGAACTATCACACAATAGGTTGAAACGCAGTTAGCGAATCTAACATTGTAGCATTACCTAAACCTTGCTGTGGTGCAACCGTTGAAAATGCACCTTGCTCGCCATGTAACGCCATATAGTTAAGTAATACTGTTTCAACTAATAAGTTAACGTTATTCGCTGATGGCGCAGAAGCAGTATCAACTGATGCGTCAGGGCGCATAAAACCAATTTGCTGTTGTCTTGCCATTTGATCTGCATTTCCTCCAGCGAGTTGAGGTTTACCTGTAGGGTTAAAGACTAAAAAGAATGATGCACCCGTAGATGAGTTATCACCTGTCCACTCGCCTTTGCCTCTTCCTTCAATAGAATCGTCAATACGGCCATTGCTGGCAACAGAACCATCGCTAAATACATACATCATTAATGGCATATTTCTTCGAGCCGCATATTCTAAACACGCCCCCATACAACGTCCAGCACGTAAATCACGTAATTCTCCTGTACCACGTTCACCGGTATGATAATCAAACCCACCCATAGTTACCGTGCCTGCACCCGAGAAGCCATTTACCACCAGCTTCATAATAGAAGCGGTTTTTTGAAACTCCGTTTCAGAATCAAATTCATCTAAGGTGAATATCCCCGCAGGGCCAACGATGTCAGGATCTAAAAGTGGATTTAATGTTGAGGGATCACCAAAGCGATCCGCCAAATCGGCACTTTGCACGTAGCCACAATTAACCAGGTCTTTAATAACATCATCTCGGGTAACTTGGCTGTTAACTGACGCCATTTTTTGTGCACTTATACGTTGAATACTTTCCATTACGGCAACCGCGTCTTTTTGCGAAAGCAAATTAAATAAGTCGCCAACATCCACTAAGCCCGTCACATCAGTAGGTCGATCAATTTTGGTGGGACGTTTACTTAAATCAATGAAATTTGTTGCTGACATTGAGTTGCCACCTGAGTCACTATTGCGTGAGCCAATTAATGGCATTAACGAACCATCAGCCCCCGCAGCCGAAATTGCGTACATGGGATTGTGCGGATTATTACTGGTATCGTTATCTGAACGACTAGGGAGAACAGCGCCATTAATTAGGGCTCTGGTTTCTGTTGAGGTTTTCTCTAAAATACCCCGTAAAAACTGTGAGTCAGAATGGAAAGCTAAGCCTAATTCTGTATTGATAAAGTCTGATAAACCACTTAAAGGATTCGCGATTGATGGTGCCATATCGCCGGGTAACCCCAGTTTGTTGTAACCTGCGGTTGATAGAAAATCTTGTTGACCACCCGCACCACCCACCAATACATTAGAACCCGCAATATTAGCGCCACCTGCTAAGTCAAAACTGATAAAAGGAATTTTTCCTGCGCCTTCAATGTTGATACCACACGATTCTCTTAACGCTTCTAAATCTGGAGAAAGCGTTGCATTCGCTTTATTAGGATTGGCGAATAAACTGAATAATGTCAAGCCGGCAACCGCATGTCCGCCTGTTCGTAAACCTGTTGAAATGAAGTCTCGTCGGGTCATCGGTTTTTGATGATCCGGAAATAATAAAGGGCTATTTGGGTGCAAGTGCTTAGGTCTGGTCATTTTATTGTTCCTTTAATCTTTCTATCGAACGTGTCTTTAACGTTATTATTTGTCGCATAATCTGTTCTTACTGTACGAGCATCACAGCACTGGCAAGAACCGCGGCACAAGTTGCTTTAGCAATGGTGCGTGTTCGTTCTTGTGTGCAGGTACCATCACAAATTGATAGTCGTGTCGTTAAACTATCTAGTTCGTTATACACCAGCGTTTTGTCAGGCTGCGTTGCCACAGTAAGGGGAATTAGTTGCGCTAACAGCGGCGTTAATAAATTTGTGCGTTCACTACTGCTTAAAGCAATGCTGGGTGGTTGGGTAAAATCGATATCAGGAAACCAAGTGCTACGTAAACTGTTGTCTTCAATGGCAGTGTCACAATAGGCAATGGCTAACTGAGTAACGCCCATTTGCTGAGCAGATATAAAGGTTTCAACATTTTCAATACTCGGTAATTGGCGTTTAACCAATTGATAGGTATTAAAAACCTTTGCCGTTTGTTGCGATACGCCAGTTAATACACTCATATTATGGTTAATTTCAGCAAAGTATCTAATGCCAATATGCGCTGTTTCTGTAGTCGCAGCTACTTCGTCAGGTGTGGTAAATACTCCTGGCACAGTAACGTTGGTATGTTCACCAATTTTTTCAAAGGTTAAGAAAAATTCGTCTTGGCTGGCGCCTTTTTCAAGACCAATAATCGTCCCTAATGGTGAAATAATCATTGGCTCTGTCAAATTCTGTCCACTCGTAATTGAAAGGTCAATATTACTGTATGCTTGGCCTTGTACACTTTCTTTACCATTTAAGCCAATGCGTAAACTTGTTAGATCAAATGCGGTAGATACAGGTGTCCCATCAATGTTGACAATAGAAGCACCGTTAAATAAGTAGCTATAATTATCAAATTGGCTAACTTCAAACATCACATAAGTATTGTCTAAGTTGATAAGTTCACTGATGGAAAACAATAAAAAGAACTTTTCACCAACGCCCACGTCATAGTTTTGTGCAATTTGTTCTTGCCCTAATACTCGATTATAAATGGCGAGTAAGCGGATATCGCCTTGCCAAACATGTTGGTTGGAAGCTTCTTTGCCTAAAATAAGTGCGAAACTATCGTCCCAAGTTGCCAATGGAGCAATATCTTCGTCGGTGATCTCAATTAAATTACCATTCACATAAATGCGTCGACCTGTTGTGGCATTGTATGTCAGCACCACATGTTGCAAAGTCGCTTGCAGTATTTCATCAGCATCGGGTGTACTTAACGCGGGATCGCCGTTAGCGTTTGAATTTTCTGTTCGTAATAAAAAATCATAGTTATATTGTGTTTGGCCGAGCATAAAGTTTCTGTCATTATCGCCTGCTGAATAAGTAATCATACGTGCAGGCCCTTCTTGAACGACGTTATTGGGTGTTATCCATGCTTCAACTGAAAACTCACCAGTAGAAGTAATCAAATCATGTAGCTTTTTACTACTGGCGGTACTTGCTTGTGCTTTGCCATTGTTGAATGTTAATCCCCAACTACCTAGCCATTCAATATCGCCATTCAGGGTCAAGTTAGCCGCAGGAGAAATACCTGAAGTGTCATAAGCAATGTTGCCTTCGCCGGTTTTAAATTGATATAAAGCGATGATATCTGACTCAAAGCGGCCGCCGCTTGATGCGGTAATACCGTCAGTTAATCGCAATGATTTAGATACCAACATTTCTTCTGAAATTTCATCGACTTCAATTTGGTTACTAAACGCAGTAATAGCATTTAACATGGTTAGACTGTTTTCTTGGCAATTACTCCAGCAATTATGAAATTCACTGCCTAAACGTATAACGAGCCTTGATTGAGAAGGGCTGTCTAAGTTCATGACTTGTTTAGCTGACTCATAGGCTTGCTCAAGATCATTACTCGCAAAGAAGGGAGATTGCGCAGAATTCGATGATTCGCTATGACAAGCGACACAATATTGATTAACTACTGGGTATACGTGTTCGTTAAATAGGGCACTTTCATCAGGAAAGTTTTTGCTCGCACCTGGCTCACGAATCACAGGAGCAGACAATTCGATAGTGTTTGCTGTTACCACTCTGTCGTCAGACCATAACTTGATCCATTGCTCCATGTTTTCACCACAAGCACTATCGCTAGCTAGCCAGCAATTATGACCACCAGCTACTTTTTCTACTAGGCGAGATGAAGCCGGACTCGTTAAATTAACCAGTGAACTTGTCGCTGCATAGGCATCGTTAACATTGTTACGACTGGCAAAGTAGGGGGCTTGAGCACCTTCTGTATGACAAGCACCACATTTATCTTCTGTGGAAATATTGTCCCAAAGAAAGGTTTTATACTTTTGAATATCTTCAGTTGTGGGTGCAGGTCCCGTATATTCTGTCGACTGTGGATCTTGCTGTGCAGGTGGGTTTGTTTCTACTTCACCGCCACCGCCGCCACAAGCGCCTAAAGTTAGCACTAACACGAATGTTGAAAGATATTTCGTTAAGTGATTACAAAAGTTGTTGTTAAGGTGATTATTAAAGTAATTGCTTATGAAGTTCATCACCTTTATTCCCCCATACAATATTCGCCAACTTCAGCAAATACTCGCTTAAGTTGATAATCGTTTTGCTTAAACGATTCGGTTGTTGAACTGATTTGTGCTAAATCGTCGTCGCTTTCAGCGTCACGAAGGCAAACAGTGTTAAATACTTTTTTTACTTGGCAGTGCGCAAATGCTTGGCTGTTAGCAAACTCTTGCCCTAAAGATTTTGCGCCAACACCTTTTCCACTTAAATTTTCATCCCAGCCCAGTTTTTGATTCACACCTTCACGCCAATAATTTTGCCATTGGTCGTCTTGAGTTACAAAACCATAAGGAAACGTTGTTGCATTATTATGATACTTACTTTGAACACGCGTACCCGTTGTTGGATCTGTTTGACCTTGTTGGTTGTATGAGAGCGAGCCAGATTCACCTGTTGGGTCTGTTTCACTATTAAAGTTATATTCGTAATAAGCAAAGGCTTGAGCCAATGGGTCCATACCACTATGACAACCTAGGCAATTATTAAGAAATAAACGGCTATCGCCTCCAGGGCTTCTACTCACATCTTGACGAATACGGTCTGGAGAACGCGTGGTGTCTTTTAAAGGCTCTAAGTCAGTACATAAATGGTTCATTAACGTAAATCTGACCATGGCTCTATTCGTACCCAAATAGAAAAATTCTTTCGCTGCGGCTCTACTTGTTAGCACGCCAGCGGTTGCGGTAGCAGGTAAACCACTTAAACTTGATTGTGAAGTTCGCTCTAAACCATCAGATAAGTCAATGAACTGATCTTCGAGTGCTTGATAATGCGCATTATTGTTAATACTGTAGGCAGGTAAATCCAAACTACTTTTGCCCACATAAAGAATATCTGCTTGTAAAATTTCTCTAAAATCAACATCGTCTCTGACCAAACCAATTAAGGTTGCACTGTAGTCGTTGAGTGGCGCAAAAATATCTTGATCGATATTCGTCGATGGAGTCGCAAATAATTTTAACGTGGTGGAATAGAATGCTGGCGTTTCCATCGCTTTATAAGCCGCTTCAATAGGCTTATCCTCATCAAGTAATATCATCATTTCTAATAAGGTAATTTCTGACGCAGAAACACCTGTTAATCTGTCGTGTAGCTGTTTTGCTTGTTCTAAGGTTCCCGCATGGGCATTTGATATCGAACTCGTTGCAATGAATAATGCTAAACAACAAAAAAACCTGCTAATGAAAGTTGTTGGTTTTAGTCTGTTTTTATACGAATCTAATCGTATGTTAGAGCGGAGTTGCATTTTTATAAGATCTCCATGAAAGTCTTTAGCCACAAAAATAAAAACGTAGTAGATTAAGCAATGGCTAATATATCAGCAATTAATCAACTGTTTTGTGTGATATTTAACCAATAAAGAACATCGATTGGTTAAATATAAATCAATAAAAGTATTGAAACATTGAAACTATGTGATAATAATGTCAAGAAATTTTACACTTTTAAGTGAAAAAAGACGTAAATTATAAATATTGCACTGATAATATCATCGTTGATTAACTTTTTGCAGTGAATACGCTCAAAAAGTTAATAATTAGAAAAATAGTGTCGGATTTTTTTACAGCGTCTGAGTTTAAGGTTGAATATCTGGCGTTATAGGGTAATAATGCCAGAAGTTTTTTTACACTTTTTAGCTATAGTGTATGTTGTTTAAATTATGCGTTAAGGGAATTAAATGAAGCCGAAGCTGGGCTATAACATATTACTCATGTCTGTCGTTTTGTTGCTTTGGGCGTGTAATACTGAAACATCAATTAAGGACGAAGAACCAGACCCAGTGCTGGTTGAGTACCCTGTTGTCTATATCGAACGAACCCTTGATGCCCAAACAGATGAAAATGGTGTAACGCCTGCACGTTTTGACGCACGTGATCCTGCTATTTTTAATGCTGGCGCTAATTTATTAGCCAAGAAAAATGCTTTTGTTGACTCACCCGTTACAAATTTAACCGCATTATTATTTGGTGAAGATCAACTTATTGATATTCGAGACATAAGCATTTCTGATGATGGTCAAGAAATGCTTGTTTCAATTAGAGCGCCAGAAATAGAAAATGCTGACGATGAAGACCAACCTCACTGGAATATATGGCGTTATCAATTATCGACACAAATCCTTGAGCGCATAATAACGAGCGACACACTTGCTGAGCAAGGTGATGATTTAATGCCATCTTTCTTGCCTGATGGCCGTATTATCTTCGCTTCTACTCGCCAGCGTTTATCGCGGGCCATATTACTCGACGAGGGAAAACCGCAATATACCGCTTTGGATGAACGCCGAGACAATGCAACATTCAACATTCATGTGATGAACGCTGACGGCACATCGGTAGAACAACTTACTTTTAATTTAAGCCATGACTTTTACCCTTTAGTTTTACAAAATGGTCGAATACTTTATAGCCGTTGGGACGCTATGGGGGGAAATCACGGCATTAATCTGTATAGCATGAATCCAGATGGCACAGACAATACCCTTGTGTTTGGATGGCACTCACATCAGTTAATGCTTGATGATGAGAATGAACAAGTAGAGTTTATTAAACCGCAACAAATGCCAAATGGTGATATTTTAATGTTACTAAGATCGCAAGATGAAACGGTTTATCAAAAAAGACCGGTACTGATAAACATTACTGATTACATTGATAACGAACAAGCTACAGCAGAGTCTGGCGCTCAAGCAAATGCGGTAACTGATTTAGTGCTTAGTGATCGTTTTAATTTCAACTTCTCATCAGATTTTTCTGAATCCGGTCGACTAAATTATCTTTACCCGTTACCCGACAGTAGTAATAGATATTTAATGAGTTGGGATCTTTGTCGTGTTGTTGCCGATGTGGTTAAAGCATGTGGCCAGTTAAGCGCGGAAGAGCTGGCAGATGAAGCGGTCGAACTTGCAGACCCATTATTCGAGTTATGGTTATTAAATAATACGGATAATACTCAGCAACTTGTTGCTACAACGCAGGCAGGTAAAATTATAACTGAATCAGCTGTGATGAGGCCATCTGAGCAAGCAAAAACATTTATAGCTGACAAAGTTATTGGTAACGAACTCGATGCTCAGTTAAGTGGTGAACTTGCTGGGGCTATTCATATTCGTAGCGTTTATGATTTTGATGGCATAGATGTCACGGTTCAAAATAATAATCCAGATGGGATCGCTCGTTTAAGTGATCCTTCACTGACTCCCTCTGTAGATTTACCTGCACGTTTTTTGCGACTTATTCGTGGTGTTCCTATGCCACCTGACGATGTCAGAGATATAGCCAACACTGATTTTGGTCGCAGTAATAATCAATTAATGCGGGAAATTATCGGCTACACGCCTATTCAACCTGATGGTTCTGTGAAAGTTAAAGTACCGGCAAACACACCATTTGCCATCAGCATCTTAGATGAGAACGGGCAACGTATAAATGGTCGACATCGACAGTGGCTTACCTTAAAACCCGGAGAAGTTTTAGAGTGTAATGGCTGTCACACGGCTAATAGCGAACAGCCTCATGGAAGAATAGATGCGCAATCAGCAAGTATTAATGCTGGCGCAATGGGTGGAGCTGCTTATCCAAATGCCACGCAAGCCATCATTCCAACCCAAGGGCAGACCATGGCGCAAGCTGATGAAATGGTTAATGGTTTAGCAGAACTTACATCAGAAATCAGTTACCAGGACCAATGGACTGACCCTAATATTTCAATAGTAAATCCAAGCATAAATTATGCTTATGAAAACCTATCTACTTTAATGCCCAATGGCGTAGAATGTTTTGATAACTGGACAGCTTATTGCCGTATTCAAATAAATTACGAAGAGCATATTCAGCCATTATGGGATTTACCCCGAGAGCTACTTGATGAAGACACGCAAGCATTAATTGCTAACCAAACGTGTACAAGTTGCCATAGTATTGCTGATAGTGATGGTTTTTCGCAAGTGCCGGCGGGGCAATTAGATTTATCCCCCAATACTTCGAGTGATCAACCTGCGCATTTAACCAGTTATCGAGAACTGTTTTTTAATGATGTTGAGCAAGAAGTTGTTGATGGTATTTTAATTGATCGATTAATCCCTGTGCTTGATGAAGACGGTAATATTGTTTTTGAAGTTGATAGTGAAGGTGAACTTATTTTAGATGCGGAAGGTAACCCTATTCCGGTGTTAACTACGGTAGGTGTACAGCGTATACTTTCAACAAACGGTGCTGCGTCAAGCGGACGTTTCTTCGAGGTAATTAATAATGTCGCTCATCACAATATGATGACAGCTGATGAAACAAAATTATTGCGTGAATGGTTAGATATTGGTGGACAATATTACAATACACCCTTTTACGCACAGGATTAGTTATTCAGACTTGGAAAATAGAGAATGAAAATAAGATGAATTTTACAATAGAGACTTATGTTGAATAACTTGCTAAAAATCATAATTTTATTGGGTTTTATTTTAATTAGCCCAAAGCTATTAGCTGAGTCTGTTCAAGCTAATAGTTTGCGTATTGATGTTCCTTTTGTTGAACTGCATTCCGGTCCAAGTGCGGGTTATCCGGTTGTCCATATAGTCGAAAAAAATGAAAATATAATAGTACTTCTTAAACGCACTTCCTGGCTTAAAGTAAAAGATAAGCGTGGTATTGAAGGCTGGCTCCATGAAGAGGATTTATTTGGCTTAAGTCAAAATGGCAAAGCGATAAATCAAGAAGATAATTACCAAGACAATTTTCAGAACCGTACTGTTGAAGGTGGGGTAATGTTTGGTGATTTAGAAGGGGCAAATTTTTATAACGTTTATCTAGGTTACGCTTTTACACCTGTTTTTAGTGCAGAAATCTCGGCAGGTAAAGCACTGGGTAATATTTCAGACAGCAATATATATGAAGTCATGCTGTTCAGTCAGCCCAGACCCGATTGGACAGTAACACCCTATATAGGTATAGGTGGGGGAGTTATCGACACTCAACCTCATAGTGTTTTAGCTGACTCAGAAAGTCGACAAAATACCTTAATGAGTGCCGCTGCAGGCATTAAATATCACATTGCTCGCAATTTTTTATTACGAGCCGAATATAAGCTCTCGTTAGCATTAACCGACCGAGATACCAATGAAGAGATCCACACATGGAAAATAGGATTCAGCGTATTTTTTTAAAACCGTTTATTACTATAAGCACATTATTGATAGGTGCATTGTCTTTCTCTTATGCCGCGAATGCTACAGAGCAAGAACTCGATGCTCAGATACACGTTAAAGCGGATGTTGAACGACGCGAAATTTTAGATGACGTACTTGATTCAGAAAATTTCGAAATAGGACTTCAAGGCGGTATTATTTCGATTGAAGATTTCGAAAACAGTGGTTGGATGGGCGTACACATTGGCTATCATATGACCGAAAACTTCTATTTGAAAGCTCGCTATGGTCAAGGTAAAGGTGGCGAAACCAGTTTTGAGAAATTAGTAAATTCAGCGCCATTGCTAACAGATGAACAACGAGATTTAACCTATTACGGTTTAAATATTGGCTACAATCTTCTTCCCGGGGAAATCTTTTTCAGCAAAGATTTAGTACTCAATAGCATATTTTCAATAGAGCTTGGTGCAGGCAGCACAGAGTTTGCTGGTGACGAACAGTTCACCGTTAATTTTACGGCTAATTACCGAGTATTCATTAATGACTGGGTAGCATGGGATATTGGCATGAGTGATTATGTTTTTGATACACAAGTCACCGGTGAGTCTAAAACAACGCACAATCTGAATTTCGTTACTGGGTTTTCTGTTTATTTCTAAGTGTAGATGTACTTAATATCTAGGAAATAAATACTGAAATATTCACGGTTAACTATAAAGGAAAATATATGTTTTTAATTAAGTCTTGGCGCAGAAGTTTGTTGGTTATGCTTGCCTTTTTTATCTCAATGAATGTACATGGAGTTACCATAGGCCAACCTGCACCTGATTTTACTTTAAAGGATATGCAAGGTAAGAACTTTAATTTAACCGAGCAACGAGGCAACATTATTTTAATTAATTTTTGGGCTTCATGGTGTGGGCCGTGCCGTAAAGAAATGCCGGTACTTCAAGAATTACAAGATAAATACCAAGACTTAGGCGTTCAAGTATGGGGTATTAACGTTGAACAAGAAAATCAAGCAGGTAAGGATTTTCTCGCTAATTTGGATTTAAGCTTCTCAATATTTTTTGATGAAACCAATAAGCTTTCTGAGACATACGATGTACAGGCTATGCCAACAACCGTTCTTGTCGATCGCGATGGTATCGTGCGTTATGTCTATCGTGGTTTTAAAGACGGTTACGGAAAAAAGTACGCTAAAGCGATTAAAAAGCTGATTAGAGAATAGTAGAACAGAAAATGAAACGCATAAACCTAGGAGTTATCTTTGATCAAAACTATTGTTAAAGCTGTTTTTTTACTTTCTCTTATGAGTTTAACGGGTTGCGCAAGCTTATCCATTGAGCCCTGGGTAAAACCCTATGAAAGGCAAAATTTAGCAGACCCCATTATGAGTGCGTCTCGTCATCCTATTGCAAGTAAGCATGTTGCTCATGTATTAGATGGACGTGAAGCCGCGCGTGGCGCAGAAGGGGCAGAAGGTGGTGGTTGTGGTTGTAACTAAATTCAATAGCATGCAAAAAATGAAAGCAGGTGCTTTATCAGCGTCAAAACTTATCGCTAAGTTAAGAATACACTTAAGCATGTGCTTAAGTGTATTCTTTGGTTTTATGCTTAGCATCACTTCAAGCCAAGCTGCCGTTTTAGCAGCAGATCGCGTTGATGTGCTTTACCACAGTTATGAAGGTGGTGGGATGAAAATCGACGGTCCGTCAATTCTCTTGAGAAAAAAGGCGACAGAATCTGTATCGGTTACCGCATATTATTATTTAGACAGTATTTCATCAGCGTCTGTTGATGTACTCAGTACCGCAAGCGCCTACACTGAAGAGCGAAACGAAGGGCAACTAGGCATTGAATATTTACACGAAAAAACCATTATGTCGTTCAATGTACGTCAAAGCGATGAAGATGATTATTTCGCGCAGTCGCTAAGCTTCAATGTCTCGCATGATACGTTTGGCGATCTCACTAATATTAGTATGGGTTTTTCTTATGGCGACAATGATATCAAACGTAATGGTGACGAGGTTTTTGAAGAAGAAAGCCAACAATACCGTATACGCGCAGGTTTAAACCAAATATTAACCCGAAATTTAACTGCCAGTTTAAGTATTGAAGCTATCGCAGATGACGGATATTTGAATAACCCTTATCGCACCGTCCGCTATATAGACAACTCAACGCCTTCAGGTGTTGGTTACCAATCTGAAATATACCCACAAACGCGAAATTCATTTGCGACCAAATTATCAGCCAGTTATTACCTGCCTTATCGAGCTGCACTTTTTTTCCACTATCGCTATTTCAGTGACAGTTGGGAAATAAAATCGAATGATGTTGAGCTAGGTTATAGACATCCGTTTGGTGAAGCCTTTGAGCTTGAATTAAAATGGCGTTATTACGAGCAAAGCCAAGCAAACTTTTATAGTGATTTATTCGCATATAAAGATGCACAAAATTACCTTGCGAGAGATAAAGAACTTAGCGACTTCGACAACATGACGGTAGGTATAGGAATAACCTATTCATTACTTGATAGTTTATCGTTTGGTAGTTCACGTTCTGAAGCTTCTTTGCAATGGGATTATATTGATTTCAATTATAACAACTTCAGAAACCCGCTGGCTGAAGGTGGAGTAGGTAATGAAGCTTTATATGGTTTTTCAGCTAATGTAATTCGTGCGTTTTATAGCGTTTATTTTTAATCTTTTTTATAAATTTAGACAGTTTTAAAGCTGCCCTAGGTGTAATTTATGAACATGAATATTTACTCTTCTTCAGTGCTAACCCGCGTTAATAAATCGCTGGTTTTATCCATTAGCATTCTACTTTTATCATTGGTTATGTCGGTTAATAGTTTCGCGAATGAGCCAGATTCTTCAAAAACTAACGGGACGTTATCAACAGAACTTGAAGACATTAAAAAACAGGTACTGAAGTTAAATCGAGATCTGTTTATTTTGGAAGAAGATTTATTATTTCCAGCGAGTACACAAGTTGCTGTTTTTGTATCTGTTGATGTTGGTCGTTTTTTCAAAGTTGACAGTGTTGAGCTGAAAATTAATGACAAAAATGTTGCTGGCTTTCTCTATACTGAACGCCAACGTAAAGCACTTGAAAAAGGTGGGATTCAGCAAGTTTATTTAGGAAATCTAAAAGAAGGGAAACACCAATTAACGGCGATATTCACCGGCTTTGATGGAGAAGGGCGTAGCACCAAAAGAGCGGTTACTCATCAATTTGAAAAAGATGATGACGTAGTGATGATTGAATTAAAAGTAGAAGATAATGAATCAAGTTATCGTGCTAATGTTCGTGTTGAAGAGTGGGTTTTATAGTTAGTTATGCGCCTTAACTTGAACCCTAACTTGGACTTGAGCTTTGCCCATATAGTCAAAGTCGTACTGTTAAGTGGCATAATAAGTTTAACAATGGTTAAGCCAACCTTAGCTGACACGGTTGCTGCACCCGCGCACCTTGAAGATAAGTTATACCGGAAAGCCTTATACTATTATTTTACCGGTGATTTCGGCGAGGCGCTCAACCAAATTAATTTGAATCGTCAACGCTTTAATAGCCACTCATCACGAAGTCGTCTTTTCGAAGCTGGTTTGCAAGTTACTGTTGGTCTGCATCATCAAGCAACCGAATCATTGAAAGCACTTCAAATAGAACAAACAGGTGCGATGGTAAATAATGTTGATGAAAGTAAATCGAATACGTCCCCTAAAGAATTAAGGTTAATTGCTTTATTACAATTAGCCGAACAACAAATTCAACAAGGCGATACCAACACGGCTAAACAAACACTGAGTCAAATTACAGAAATTTCCAATCCTTATAACGACCAATATCAAATTTTAAATCAGCTTGCCTACTGGCCAGAATTACCTATACAGTCAGCCACTGCTTCTGAAGAATTTCATGATGATAAGTCATCAGAACGACAATATTTTTCAGATGCCTATATCAAACTGAATCAAGCTTTATTGCATATGGAACAGGGTGATTTTGAACTGGCTAAACCTAAACTAACAGCAATAAAAAATACGCTGTGGTTACCGCCTTCTAAAACATTTTGGCACTTGTTGTTTAATCCTTTTTCCGATGAAAATGAAGAAGGGCTCAGTGAAAAAACTAATGATGAAAAAATTCAACAACAAGCCGTTAATGATTATGCACAATTATTATTGGCTCAAATGTATGTGAAACAAGAACGCTACGAAGCGGCTTATTATGAATTAAAGGATTTTCCTCAAGACAGTCCTTACACCGAGTCAGCACTCTTTATTTTTGCTTTTTCAGCGCAAAAAATAAAACAATATACGATGTCATTAAAATTATTTAATGTGATCAAAGAACGTTTCCCCTATTCAAACCTAGGTTGGCAAGCGTCGTTGTTACTGGCTGGGCAAGTTGTCGACCAAATGTCGCTTGAAGAAGGAATGACAAGTTACCAAAATTCAGAGCGCTTATATAAACAACGAATAACGGAATTAGACAATTTTCATCAAATGTTTTTGACGACGGACGACTTATTAACCTTCTCTCCGAAAAAAGAAAACTTCCTATTAACGGTTACTAAGCCTGCAATATCGGCTCAGTTGACGATGCCATTTTTCACTAATAACGTGTATTCAACAGATTCTGTTTGGTTACAAAAAGCTTTGTTAGATAACGAACTACAAGCAGACTTTCAAACATTAGTTGAGCTAGATTTAATTACTTCACATTTGAACGGGCAACAGCAAAAAAATCAATGGTTGAAAGATACCTTAACGTTAAATAGTAAACGCAAGACTAAGGTTTTTGAAGCGCAACAACAAGCGAATTATCGCGCCATTATTGCTCAGCTAAGCGACAAAAAACAATCTATTGCTAACATTGTGGCCAATGCAGAATCAGAGTTACAAGGAGATGTTTTTGCTAGTCAAGAGCAAGAAGAATGGCTTGAACGTATTAAGGCAAGTAAACAGGCAATTTCTAGCATTGATGGCAACAGAAATATAGAAGAGTATCAAAACAGATTAAAGCGTGTTGAAGGTGTGTTGACTTGGCAGTTACAGCAATCGTTTCCTGAACGATTATGGCAACATAAAAAACTGCTAAAAGAAATTGATCAACTTTTACTGCAAGCCAAACAGCAAAGAAATCGATTTGCCGTGCTTAAAGATTCAAGCCTATTGTTATCAGACTTGGCAGAGCGCATTGAAAACAGTGCGACGGGCATAGAAGCACAGTTAGTCAATGTTGCTAAATTAAGAGAGAAGACCAGTAATAAGATACAGAAAAATGTTCGACAATTTGTCGATAACCAACGCTTGGTATTAGAAGCTCATTTATTAACGTCTCGACATGAAATGGCTGCCGTTTTAGAAAGTATGGCTAAGTTTGATAAACGCATTGAAAAACAGTTAGCCCCTAACTTGCTAAATAAGGAAACGTTGTAATGCATCGTATTCCTTTACATCGGCCAATATCACTCATATTTTTGCTAAGTTGTTTAATTATTTCTGGCTGTATGAGCACGTCAAATGATGCTGATCTTGATAAGCCAAAAAATCAGCGAGCAAGCTTGTCTGATCTTGCTGAACAACAAGGTACCCTAACATTAGAAAAATTTACGGCAGATAAAGCCGTAAGAGCTGAAAAACTTGCTGAGATATACCAACAATTATTGACCTTAGAGCCGGATCCTCAAGTTAAAACTAAGGTGGAATATCGTTTAGTGCAAATTAACACAGAGGTCTTTGAAAATGAGTCTTTCGGTGGCACAGACAACGGCAATGGTGATGATGTAAACCTGACATTAGCTCAACTGAAAAAAGATGACAAAGCGTTAACAACCCTGATTGTTAGTTATCAAAAGCTGTTAAAAAATTATCCAGAACACAGTGAGAATGAACATATTCGCTATCAACTGGCTAAAGCATTGGATTTACAAGGAAGAATAGATGAAAGCTTAGATGAAATGGAGCTTTTAATTACGCAGCATCCTACGACTAAATACTTAGCTGAACTTAATTTTAGGCGTGGTGAAATCTATTACAACCTCCAAGATTATTCTGCGGCTATTAGCGCTTACGATAAGGTAGTAAAAGCACCAAACAACGATAACTACTTAGTGAATAGTATTTATATGTCAGGTTGGTCTTTGTTCAAGTTGAATAGGCTACCTGAAGCTGATATTGCCTTCTTAAATGTATTTGAAGCGATAATAGCGGCTGAAAAACAACTGCCTTATCAAAATGAATTTTCTTTTGCTGTTTTGAATGACCGTTATCAAAATTTGGCTATCGATACCCAGCGAGTATTAAGTGTTTCATTAAGCCAACAAGCGCAATCTGAATCTTTGGTTAAGCTAGTGAAAAAGCAACATTCGTCTCAATATTTAGCGTTATATCAACATGTGTTATTTGAAAATTTGGCAACATTTTTATTGAACAAAGAATTAAAATCGGATGCAGAACTTACCTATAAAGCTTACATAAACTTAGAAAAAGACAATATTTGGTCTGCACGATATTCATTAGCCTTATTAGACATATATCATCGTGATGGAAAATTTTCGTCGATGCATCAGCTAAAAAATAATTACATTAAGCAATATGGGCTTGAGGGTAAATTTTGGCACCAAACGTCCTTATCAATACAAGATGAGTTACTTCCTCATTTACTTAAATTTAGTGATGAACATGCTCGTCGTGTTTACGCTCGTGCTCAATCACAGAGCCAAGGTAAAGTAAGAGTTGAAGACTTCAGTGAAGCGGCAGCGGCACTAGCAACCTATTTGCAATTAGCCAAATTACCGCAGGCTGCAGACTTAATAACGAGAGATGTTTTAACCGATGAATATCTTTATGCAGATGCTAATTTTGAAGCGCAACAATACATAAAGGCACTCAAAAGTTATGAAGATATTGCTTATTACTCTCCTTATGCGACACAAGCGTTAGCACCACTTAAGTTACAGTCGGCTTATGCGACAACACTAACCATTCGAGAGTTGTTAAAAGCTATACCTAATACTGAAAAAACAGATGAAAATGCTCTATATAAGCAACGCATTGATGAACGGAATAACTTCGATAAATTATTTATTAAACAGTATCCAAATGATGACCGCTCACTGCAATTAGCAACGCATGCCGTGCAATACTCATTCGACGTTAAAGATTTTTTTATGGTAAAAACCATGAGTGAATTTGTGCTGAATACCCATGGCGTTATTTATGATTTTGTAGGGAATTCATCTGTGAAAAAAGCAGATACAAGTTATCCAATTAAAAAATTATCGCCAACAGCGTTGAAGCAGGTGCAGATAGCAAGTCAATTATCGGCACACAGTTTATACGAACAAAAGCGCTA
>ENA-OSET01002206-OSET01002206.1-sediment-metagenome-genome-assembly--contig:-NODE-2206-length-19074-cov-4.253198_pt1 | contig 19074 bp, 14 predicted proteins | sample MGYA00237882_ERZ534229 | MGnify/ENA primary metagenome ERZ534229 (study PRJEB26408, sample SAMN06266212) | sediment metagenome | isolation source: Hudson Canyon methane seep mesocosm | place... | reverse complement strand
CGCCTTTGAATGGCGCTGATACAGCTTGGTTGAGAATGGATTCACCAACTAATCTGATGGTAATTAACGCAATGCTCGTCACTGAAAGCATGCGTTTCGAAGATTTTAAAACAACTATCCTCAATAGATTCTTATTATTTCCGCGTTTCTTAACTCGTCCTGTTTTTCAATCTGGGCAATACTTCTGGGAAAAAGACCCTTACTTTGATATTGATAATCATGTCAAACGGGTAGCACTTCCAGGAAAGGCTAACAAGAAAGAATTGCAGTCGTATTTAGCCGACCAAGTCAGTATTCCTTTTGATTCGAATAAACCCTTGTGGCAACTATTGTATGTCGATGAATATGAAGGTGGGAATGCGATAATTCTTCGAGTTCATCATAGTTATGCAGATGGTTTGGCGCTTATTTCTGTATTTCAGTCAATTACTGATACAAGCTGCAATGTCTCCCCTTTTTCTCAGAATGCGGCGAATTCGGAAGGTACATCTGACGAAGATGAGCATATTGCCGTTCAGAATGATGTGAATTACGAGTGGCCTCGCTATCAGAAAGCAGTTGGAAAAGCGTTTAATCAAATTGATAGGTATGCGTCTTTAGCTAAAAAGATATCTACTGAAGGCTTAAGCGTAATGAAGGACCATAATGCTTTGCGAGATCTTTTTGGAGACGGCGTGAAAGCAGCGGCCGAATTGGCACAGTTAGCGACAATGACTCCAGACCCAAAAGAAGTGTTAAAAGGGCGTTTGGGCGTGAGAAAAACATGCGCTTGGTCTGACCCTATTAGTTTTGATAAATTCAATGGGATCGCAAAAGTTGTTGGCTGTAAAATTAACGACCTTCTTCTTTCGTGTGTGGCTGGTGCATTTAGAGAAGAGTTAATGAGAGCTGGGAAGGATGTCGATGGCCAGCAAATTCATGTTACCTTGCCGGTTAATTTGCGCGCTGAAGAGAAAATGACTTTGGGCGGTGGTTTAGAAGAATTGGGTAATTGTTTCGGAACTGTGTTTGTGCCGCTTCCTGTTGGAATCGAAAACCCTTTGGAGCGGGTCTATAAGATAAAGCACGACATGATTGCGTTGAAGCAATCGCTCCAGCCGGCATTGTCTTATGGGATTTTGTACGCATCGGGAATGATGCATCAGTCTATACAGAAAACCCTGCTGGAAAGCTTTGGGAATAAGACCACTGCCGTTTTGTCTAATGTGCCTGGTTCAAGGGAGGCGCGTTTTATAGCTGGTGCTCGGATCAAAGAACAGATGTTTTGGGTTCCTCAAACGGGCGACTTGGGGCTTGGTTTGAGTATAATTAGTTATGCAGGACAAATTCAATTTGGTCTTGTGGGTGATGCGAAATTATTTCCGCATCCAGAAAGAATCGTAAATCGATTCGTTTCTCAAATCGAAATGCATAGGACGGATATTGTTGCCTCTTATATCGAAGATCTAGTTCAGCCGACTATGGCGTCTTGATGATTTCTTGTCTGAATGGGCCTAATAATTCAAAATGACTTCGTCTAGACAAGATCTAAATTTCGAAACTGCTAAGGCTGATTGGAGTGAGCTTCAGCCGTTCTTTGCTCAAGGTATTGTTCTACACGTCTCGTCTACTTTAGATTTACTGGTTGTGGCTGAAGAGCTTGCTGCAGATAATGCGCCACGATTTGAGCACTGGCTTTCTAGTGGGGATGTTGCAAAGGTGAGTGACGATCAAGCACGTCAATGGATTGAGGGCCAAGCGGAAATGTGGACCTTAGTGATCAAACCGTGGATTTTGGTGCAAGAGTGTCTGTAGGTAACCTAGGTTAGTTCAGGTTCTTTCATGTTCGGTTTCACCATTTTGTATATCCTGCATTAAAACGGTCAGGAATACGATCAAACTTATTACACCAGCTAGGGATGCTGCGGTAATTGCTATAGCCCCGGTTCTGTACCAGAGTCCTAGTGGTATGAGTAACAATAAGTAGCCATAGATCATCGACCTAGCTGAGGCATTGTTCATTATCAAGCGTTTGTTACAGTGTGGGCAATGATAGGTTTTACCTGTTCTCCACGTTAGTAGTCTTACTGAGCTGACTTTTTGGTGACAATGTGGGCAGGTTCTATTGCTCATTTTGATTTCCCGAAAGCTATCTAGTTGACTATATGCAGTGGCTTTATTGCTAACCATCGTAGCAAAGTATATGCAATTGTAGGCGTTCTGCCAGTCTCTTATTTGTTTGAGAAGTGTTTTAGTTCTTTAAGGAAGCGTATTGGTTGGTCTATCAGCGGAGTATGACCGCTATTTTCAAACGGTATGATTTCGCAGTTCGAACTATAGTCAGCGATTCTGAGTTGCCCTCCGCATGGATACATGTCCGATTTCATACCTACTATCAGCGAGATAGGTATTTCAATTTTTTCCAAAACTGCTCTCATATCATAGTCTTGCTCTAAGTATGCTATTACGCACCGAATATAAGATGGCCAGTTTTTTACGGGCATAATTTTGCTGATGAGTTTTTCTTGGGAGCATACTGTTTTAGCAAATCGCTTTAGCGCGGGCTTTGACATTGCGGATGAAAAAAAGTCACCTAGGTCATGCCATAACTCAATACGCAAGTTTAATGGTAATTGGTCATAGCTTGTGTGGTCATCGATATAGGGTGATAGCTTCTCTGCGATGGAGCTAGTGTGCCGAAGCCTTTTGCTATTGTCGTTTCCAAATAAGCCCCATCGCCATGATTTATCATTCATGCATTTTGGTCCTTGGTCGATATGTAAGTAATGAGAGACCTTTTTGGTGTCGTATTTTTCGAGGAATTTGAGTGCGACAAGTGCGCCCATGGATATTCCGGCGAGTTTGAAGCTGTTAAGTTCGTAGTGTTCGACAATATCCGCTAGATCATCTGCATAATTTGTCAGTACGCATGTTTGGTTATGATCGGTCAAATGAGACTGGCCGAATCCTCTAAGGTCAGGTATCAAAAAGCGAAAGCGATAGGAAAGAGGGATCACGAAGGGAAGCCAATGACTAGAGTGCATTCCAAAACCGTGAAGTAGAATAATGGTTGATTTTGCTCGATGATTTTTTTGACCGGTATCGCGTACAAAAACCATCTCATTGTCGCGTGTTTTAATATAAGGCATAAATAATTTTCATATTTGAGTTGTTGAGCTAAATTTAATGAGTGTCAGGGTAAATAGTGAGTTCGGCTAAGCTTAGTAGATAGTTGGTTTCTCATTATATTCTATTAAATTACAATGAAAAGTTGGCAAAGTGTCGAGCATTAGTATTATTCGGAATTTATTTTCTATTACTTTATTTCTGATGTGTGAAGTAGCGATTGGCGCGATGAATGATCGTCTGCAGACGGAGTCTAAATTCTATTCGAATTTACACAAGTCAGAATTTATGGACGTTCAAGACATTGGTGATCGTTTAATCGCAGTGGGTAGCAGGGGAGTAATCGCATTTTCAGATGATGAGGGTGTTACTTGGAGCCAGGCATACGTTCCTATTTCCTCATCTCTAAATGCACTTCATTTTCCCAGTGAGGATCATGGCTGGGTAGTCGGTCACGCCGGAGTCATATTGCATAGCTCTGATCGAGGTGAAACGTGGAAGTTGCAGTACGATGGTCAGCGAGCTGTTGAGGATCAATTGGTGCTTGCGGAGAAAAAGTTGACCTTAATGCGAGAGGCCTTTGACAAGGCTGATTCCGTAGGAAAAGAGGAACTCGAATACGACCTAGAGGATGCGGAGTTTGCAGTATCTGATGCCAAGTTTGAAAAAAGTCTAGGGCCGGCCAATCCGTTTCTGGATGTATGGTTTAGAAACAACAAGCATGGGTACGCCGTAGGCGCATATGGTTTGTTTTTTGCAACCGTTGACGGTGGAGAGAATTGGGAGATAAAGTCCGACAGATTGGAAAATTATGATCGCTATCATCTAAACTCTATTAGTGGGCTTGGAGATACTGGAGTATTAATCGTTGGTGAAGCGGGAACGGTGTTCGGCTCATACAATGAAGGGCTTGACTGGGAGGTTTTATATACGCCTTACCAGGGGTCATTCTTTGGTATTCAGGAAACTGAAAGGGGTGTAATCGCATATGGTTTGAAAGGAAGTTTGTACCGTTCAGAAGATGAGGGGAAGGCTTGGGAAAAGGTAGAGTTGAACATCTCCACAACGCTCACTTCTTCTGATGTTGATGAAAGTGGGGAAATTACGTTAGTCGGTTTTTCTGGTGTAGTGCTAAAGAGTAGTGACGAAGGAAGGACATTTACCAAGGTGGAGCAGAACGGCTACGATTCGTATACCGGTGTGGTGGGTACAAAGAACTCTGGTTTGGTTCTAATTAGCGATAAAGGGGTGAGCTATGGAGCAAAGTGAGCCCAATGGAAAAGTGTAGGTCACAATAAGAATGAAAGAAGTTGAAGAAGAGTCTTTAAGTGCACATTTGGCAGAGCGGTTGGTGGAGGGCTGGGTTTTCAATTTTCGCCCAATTACTCTGGCGATTTTCTTAGCTATTACTTTTGCGCTCGCATTTCAAGCAAGCAAGATTAAACCTGACGCCAGTTTAGAGCGGATGATTCCCTTAGAGCACCCTTACGTTATGAATTTTATGGATCATAGGGCTGATCTAGAGAATTTAGCGAACTTCATTCGAATTTCTGTTGAGGCGAAGGAGGGGGATATATTCTCAGCGGATTATATATCTGTTCTTGAAAAAATCAGTGATGAAGTTTTTTATCTTCCGGGTGTGGATCGTTCTGGATTAAAGTCTTTGTGGACGCCTAATGTCCGATGGGTTGAGGTGACAGAGCAGGGCTTTCAAGGGGGGACGGTCATTCCAAGTGACTATGATGGAAGTGAAAGTAGTTTGGATGCGCTTCGACAGAATATTCTAAGGTCGGGAGAGTTAGGTCGGTTAGTGGCCAATAATTTCAAATCATCAATTGTTTACGTACCCTTGATGGATAAGAATCCAGAAACTGGCGAAAGGCTGAATTATCTAGAATTTTCGAGAACTCTAGAGGCTCAGATTCGAGAGCAATATGCTGGTCCCGACTCCAGTGTAAATGTGCAAATAGTTGGATTTGCTAAAAAAATAGGCGACTTAATCGAAGGCTTTTCAGCTATTGTCATGTTTTTTGCAATTGCGGTCGCGATCACGAGTGCTTTGTTGTTTCATTACTCACGTTGCTATATTAGTACGATGTCGACCGTGATTTGCTCGGTAATTGCGGTCGTTTGGCAATTGGGAATTATGCACAGCCTAGGTTACGGGTTGGACCCTTACTCCGTTTTAATTCCCTTTATAGTGTTTGCTACCGCGATAAGTCATGGCGTTCAATTTATCAATGGAATGACGCACGAAATGGGAGTAGGGAGTACCTCTCTTGATGCGGCCACTGGGACATTTAGGCATCATTATGTACCTGCAATGTTGGCTTTGATCAGCGACGCAATTGGTTTCTTCACCTTGGTGCTAATTGAAGTTGATGTAATAAAAGACCTAGCGGTTGGGGCAAGCGTAGGGATTATCAGTATTATCATCACGAACATGGTGCTTTTGCCTATCGTGATGTCTTATTTTGGTATTTCTGATTATGGTGTTAAGCATGTTCAATTCGTAGAGAAAAACCCAAGCCCTATCTGGGGTGCGTTGGCGAAAATGTCCACTCACAAATATGCATTGGTCTTTATTATAGTTGCTCAGATTGGCTTGGCTCTGGGCTTGTATATCGCAAGGGATTTGAAAATAGGCGAATTGGATTCAGGAGCTCCAGAGCTTCATCCTGATTCCCGGTATAATTTAGATAACGACTTTATAACGAGCAATTATTCTACTAGTGCCGATGTTATGGTGTTGATGGTGACCTCTCCACCTGAAAAATGTGTTTCTTATCCTGTAATGGATCTGATGGAGAGACTTCAATGGGACCTGAATCACACAGAAGGTGTTCAGCTGAGCGTCTCGTTAGTCAATGTTTCCAAAGCGGTGACCAAGGCGTTTAATGAAGGAAGTTTCAAGTGGTTTGAGCTATCGAGAAATCAGAAGATAATTGATACCTCCTTACAGCAAGCGCCGTCATTCTTAATCAATAGCGACTGTAGTTTGTCCCCTATTCTTGTTTTCTTGAATGATCACAAGGCCGAAACTTTACAAAGAACTGTCGATGTTGTGGAGAGTTTCAATGCTGAAATCTCGATTGAAGGAACTGAGATTCTGTTGGCTGCTGGTAATGCGGGTATTGAGGCGGCGACAAACCAGATAATTGAGGAATCTCAGGTTTTCATGATGATCGCGGTGTACCTTGTGGTAGCGTTGATGGTCTTGATTGCCTATAGGTCTATGAGAGCCGTGGTGTGCGTTGTAATGCCTTTAATGATGACGTCGGTGTTATGTACAGCCTTGATGGCTTATTTAGGGATTGGTGTGAAAGTCTCTACTTTACCGATTATTGCTTTAGGTGTTGGTTTGGGTGTTGATTATGGAATATACATCTATAGTAGATTGGAAGAGTTACTTAATGAGGGTGAGACGCTGCAAAAAGCCTACTTTCATACACTTCGTTCAACTGGTAAGGCTGTTGCATTTACCGGAATTACCCTGGCTATTGGTACCACTACATGGGCATTCTCTCCGATAAAATTTCAGTCAGATATGGGGATATTGTTAACGTTCATGTTCTTATGGAATATGGTTGGCTCCCTTACTCTACTGCCTATTCTATCTTACTATTTTATTAAGGATGGGGAAGAGGATGATCTTGAGCTATATAGAGATAGCGCTGTCTAATGTCTGAGCTCAAGTTAGAGCCTCGCTGATTCAGAGAGGCTAGCCATCACTAATTACTAATTACTAATTACTAATTACTAATTACTAATTACTAATTACTAATCACTAAAGTGTACTATCAGCGCTCTCTTAAGATATCGGGCCGCGCCTAGTATGTATAAAATACTGCCGAAGTCAGGTGCAAGGCAACGTCCAATGAAGCTTATGTCTGCACCAGGCCTTTCTTATCTAAATCGTTAGTTTGAAATCGATATAGTGTCGGAGAATTGACTTACCTGGCCATCTGTATCGATGGTTGAGATTTTGACGTACAGAGTACTCGAGATGGTGAATATATGGGTAGTTGCTAAAGGATTATTTATTGTTACGCTTTCTGACATATTGTTTTGTGTGTTACCGAATGCTATCAAGTAGCCTTCAATATCGGAAGTGCTAAGGCTGCTACCATCTTCTCTTTCGGTGGGGTTAACCCAAGAAAGAATAACTGAGGTGATTGGATCTTCAACGGTGAGCAATGCAGAAATTGAAAGTTCGCTGCTGTTATTATTGCTTACGTTCACGCTATATATGCCTTGGTCATCGGTAGCTGCATTTGTAATGCTATAGGTTGACTCGTTGGCACCGATGATATCGCTGTCATTCAATATCCATTGATAGTTGAACGGTCCGTCTCCGAGTGCTTGTACGTTAAAATTAGCTGTTTCGCCTGTATTGACGTATTGAGATTTAGGTTGCTGAACTATAGAAACTGGTACGCCTTTTGGGATAACAGTTAGGGTTGCAGTTTGAGATGTCTCGCTTCCTTGACTATTGGATATGACTACATCGAACTCTCCAGCATCATCGATTGAAACGGAGCTCAAGGTTAAATCGCTAGCGAATTCATCATTCAGCGCTTGTTGGTTTTTACGCCATTGGTAGCTGATATAACCGCCTGCTTCAGCGCTCACAGAGAATTGGGCGTTCGCTCCTTCATTGACTACAATATTTTGAGGCTGGCCGGTAATGATCACTGGCGATGTAGGGTTGCTAACCCAAATATTGACAAAGTCTGAACTCGTCTCGCTTATCGAATTGGATATGTTAACTCGATAACTGCCTTCGTCTGATTTCTTGCTATTTTGTATTGTTAAGCTGCTGGACGTGGCGCCAGATATGACGGAGCCTTCTTTTTGCCACTGATAGCTAATTGGGCCGTCTCCGCTAACTTCGACAGATAGATATGCAGTGGCTCCTTCCACAATACTTGTGCTCAAGGGGGCATTTACGATTATTACTTCAGAGATAGTCTCGTTGACTGATACTAATGCATTAAGTGAAGAAATTTGTTGGTTAGCAGTACTTGCTACCACATGATATATACCTGAGTCAGATAGAGTGGAGTCAATTTTGTTATATGTTGCGGCAGTTGCACCATTCAGAGCTTGCCCATCTTTAAACCATTGAAAGATGATGTTGTCTTCACTCGATGCTTGAACATTGAGAGAGAAGGAATTGCCTTGTGTCACGGTAGTGGATTGTGGTGAAGAGACAATTGTTAATGGGGATTGCATTAAATCTTGTAATTGATCAGCTGTTTGTGAGCTGATGCCTGATAAGGCGTTGATATTGTTTTCATCGGTAACCATGCCTGAAATTTGAGCTGCTAGTTCTGATGCGCTATTAAGTATTTGAGGTAAGTCTAAAGAGTTGAGGTCGACGTTTCCTTGGGACCAATTAGTGCTTAATGTGTTTTGGTAAAGGGCGGCGCTTAAGATGCTTTGGTATAGTTGTTGGTCATGGATATACCCCAAAGAGTCTAGATTCGTGATGTCAGCTGTCTTAAGCTCTAATGGGTTTAGGCTTAAGTTAAATGTGTCTGAGAACCAGTCAGAAACAGTTTTTATATTCTTGCTCGTTAATCCTTCTGGTAATTTTGCTGCAGTAGATATAATGATGTGGCTTACCGGGGATATGAATGCAAAGGTGTTATTGCTTTCTAAGTTGGGCGTGGCAACACCCTCTAATGAAAAATGTTCAGGTAATTTTACGTCGCTACCAAAAGGAATGAGCGCGCCAGTTTGACTCTCTGAACAGCCGTTAACCAAATCACACCGCATGCGCGTTTGTTCGTCTGTTGTTAGCCTTAACAGAATAACGGCATCATTATTCGTGGGTATCGTAGGAATTGAAAAGTCACCTTTAGCATCGGTTATTGTTGATGCAATAAGCTTGTATGGCGTTTCATTTGTGTCAAAGGCCTGGATGAGCCCGTTTGATATGACTCCTTTGACTGCATTTCCTGAAATAGTATCAGCCTGATTGTCCTCTGAGCCGAAACGATTACAGGCGACCAAAGCTAGAACGGAAGTGATAACGATTATGCGCTTAATGTAGTGCGAGTAAGTATATTTAATCTTCATTCTCATCTATTGAGTTGCTTGACGTAAAGTTTGTTCGCTCGGCAATTATTCGCTGTAAGCCTGACCTAAGCTATATCTATATTTCTTGGGTAAGCTGGCAGTTGTATGTATCGGTATGGACGTTGAGCTTATCGAGCTCAATCTTGCTTTAACTTTAAGTGTAACAAAAGTTTACAATTTGTATATTTAGAGGATATTACCATTACTTAATAGAAATAGCTTATGCATTTTTACTTAAAGCTGATGGATTTTTTGAGTTAGCTCGTGGCGCAATATTTCACGCTGTTCCTCGTCGTCGCAAGCGTAGAGCGTTGCAAAATCTGCGAGTAGCGGTGTAAAAAAATTGTGGAAACGTTCGGATTTATTTGCGGCGGTTGTGGCTCTGTCTTGAATGCTATCGCGTGACTTTCGCTCATCTTTCTTGTTGGATGTTAAGTGGACTAGTTCGGACTTCAGTTCGGATATCAAGGTAAGGCTTGGGTTGTCTTCGGGGTTGATCGGCTTGAGCTTTTCCCACAAATCAAGGAGTTGATTCATGGCGTCATGGGTCGAAGATAGGTCAGCTTGTGCGGCTATATCTAAGCATTCGACTGACTCCTTAAACATCGTTTCTGTTTCGGCCAGTTTAGCGCTTATTTTATTGTTAAAGTCATCTGTTCGTACTGATAGCGTGCGAACTTCATCAGCGACAACACTAAACCCGCGGCCAGCATCTCCCGCTCGGGCTGCTTCAATGGCTGCATTTAGCGCTAGAAGGTTCGTTTGGGAGTTTATCTTGTTTATGTCGTCTAGGTGTTCAACGACTTCTTGAAATCGAGCATCTATGTCATCGAAATTCTGGTTAAGTGTTACTGATGCTGCCTGTATACCCTCGAACTGCTTTATTAAGCTATCTAGAGCATTGTTAGATATCTCACCAAATGAATTAAGGTATTCCATTTGAGTTGGTTCAAGTCTTTCATCCAGTACTCTGGAGAGTCGTTTCGCGAGTCTGTTGGTTTTTTCGATGATGTCGTCAGTTAAGGCAGAGTCATCAGCTCGAACATGAGTTAGCTCTTCTGCGTCGGATGTGACGCTGGCAACAAGCCCCATTTGAGTTTGCATCATTTTCTGAATCTTGTGCAGAATTTGGATTTGTGCGTTCTTCTCCTTTAGCGCTCTTTTTGCTCTGGGAGTTTGATCGTGAGGCACCAGAGACCGCTCAATTCTCTGCCAAACCATGAAGCCGACAATCATGGTAGAAAATACAAGTGGAGCAATAATGTAATTGGGGATAGGCGGGTTAACAACGAGCCATATTGTTGCTAAAACCTGTAGAAACAGGAGCCAAGCATATTCGTACTTCATTTATTACCCTTCACCGCTTTGAAAAATTATTATTGATCTTGTAAATGTTGCTCAAGCCTAAGTCTAGACTGATTCAGTATTTCTACAATCAAAACAATATATATATTATCGGTCTACAACCGAAAAGCTTAAATTAGATTTAAATTCAATTAGCTAGAATGCATTATGGCGCTGATTTTAACTTCCAGCTAACTTGCTTACCAGCAAAAAATGGCACGATAGGATTGCCGTTAGGTAAGGTGATTTCATCGGGTATGGTCCAACTTGTTTTTTGTAAGGTTATTTGGTCGGTATTGCGCTCGAGTCCATAAAAATCCGGGCCGTGATGACTAGCAAATCCTTCTAGAAGATCTAGGACTCCTAAGTCGTCAAAAATCTGGGCATATAATTCGATTGCACTCCATGAGCTGTAGCATCCGGCGCAACCACACGAAGACTCTTTGCTGTGTTTTTCATGAGGGGCAGAATCTGTACCGAGGAAGAATTTATTAGATCCCGATTTCACGGCCTCTCTTAGAGCTTGTTGGTGGGTGTTACGTTTTAGTACTGGCAGGCAGAAATTATGGGGTCTTATTCCGCCTACGAGCAAATCGTTTCTGTTGAGAAGTAGGTGTTGAGGTGTGATTGTTGCCGCAAGGTTGTCACCAGCTTCAGAAACGAACTCTGTCGCATCTCGAGTCGTTATGTGTTCGAAAACAATTTTAAGGTTAGGGAAACGTTTGACCAAAACTGACAAATATTGGTCAATGAAAACACGTTCCCTGTCAAAAATGTCAATATCATCTTGAGTGACTTCTCCGTGAATCAGTAGAAGCATGCCTTCTCTCGACATTACGTCGAATACAGGAAAAAGTTTCTCTAGCGAAGTTACTGCAGCATCAGAATTGGTCGTGGCGCCAGCAGGATACAATTTAGCCGCAATCACGCCAGCTTGTTTGGCTTCAATGATATCGGTTTCAGATGTTTCATTCGTTAAATAGATTGTCATTAGTGGTTGAAAGTGAATGCCGGCGGGGACATTTTTGAGAATTCTCTCTTTATAGGATAAAGCCAGTTCAGCTGTCGTTACAGGTGGGACTAAATTTGGCATGACGATCGCTCGTTTGAAGCACCGTGCTGTCGCCGGGACGGTCTCCTTGAGCATTTCGCCATCACGAAAGTGAAGATGCCAATCGTCGGGGGCTGATAATGTAATCTCATTCATGTTTTCACAGAGCCTCAATACCAAAAGGCGTCATTATGCACGAAATGATCTACGGAAAACAAAATTGCTGTGCGAAGATAATCGAAATAGAGAAATTTGATAGTTTCTACCTTAATTTTTTTGGGAAAGCCAAGTACGTAAGTGCTAACTAAATATTCTCTAGTTTGACAATAATAACGCATCGCTATCGATATCATGATAATGAAATTGCGAGATCAGCTCTTGAGCGTCCATTCTAGCGCGCTGTTCGTCGGCCACATCTAAAGCAATTTTCCCTTGATGTAGCATGATCGTTCTATCGCCAACTGACAGCGCATGACTCATGCTATGAGTCACCATTAACGCGGTGAGCTTTTCAGTGTTGATTATTTCTTCGGTTAAGGCGAGTATGAATTTGGCGGTTTTGGGGTCTAAGGCTGCGGTATGTTCATCTAGGAGTAATAACTTCATCGGTTGAAGTGATGCCATCAACAAGCTGATTGCTTGACGTTGACCTCCTGACAAAAGACCTATTTTATCGTCTAGTCTATTTTCAAGTCCAAGTTGTAGCGACTTGAGTTTTTTTACAAACACAGATCTGCGATTTGTTTTTCTAAAGCTCGATAGCGTTCTGGAACGAGTTCGGGCATTTGCCAATGCCAAATTTTCTTCTATCGTCAAATTTTCGCAAGTGCCAGTAAGGGGGTCTTGAAAAACCCTGGCGAGGTAGTGAGAACGCTTATGAATCGGTAGGTTCGTTATGTTTTTATTGTCGAGTAGAATACTCCCCGACTGTACTTCTGCTTCTCCTGCTATGGCACTTAGTAGTGTTGACTTTCCTGCTCCATTACTCCCAATTACAGTCACAAACTGATGTTCTGGGATCGATAGATTAAAGTCCTTAAAAACGTTGTTTTCTAGCGGTGTTCCTTTGCCGTATGCAATAGACAAGTCTCGTATCTGAATCACGCTTTCAATCCGCGTAAGTAGTGTTTAAATTTCGCTTTGAGCTTAGGTGCGACAATGGCAAGCGTTACCAAGATAGCGGTAACCAGGTTTAGATCTTGAGCTTGCAGGCCGAGAACGTTTCCGTTCAGCGCTACAGCGACAACAATTCGATATAATAGAGAGCCAAGTATGCATGCAAATGCCCACTTAAGTAGTGTGTTGGTTGAAAGTAAAGCTTCACCTCCAATGACCGATGCGAGTCCGATGACTATGATACCAACACCCATAGTGACATCGGCGCTTCCTTGGCTTTGGGCGAATAAGGACCCTGCTAGAGCAACCAAAGCATTTGAAATTGCCATTCCGAGAAATATCATTTTAGTCGTGTTTACGCCATTCGCCCTTGCCATTCGTGGGTTGGCACCAGTAGCACGCATTGCTAAGCCTGTTTCGCTTTTCAGAAAACTGACCACAACGAGCAAAGCAGAGAATGCGATGACAGCAAATGCAATTGGGTAAGCAATGTAGTAGGGCAGAAAATCCAATTGATCTATCGGGCTAAGAATTGTTTCTACACCAAGAAGTGGTGTGTTTGGGCCATTCATAATGCGCAGGTTAATTGAGTACAGGGCAATCATGGTTAGAATAGAGGCGAGGAGGTGTAAAATATGAAGCCGCACATTTAACCAGGCTGTGAGCAAGCCAGCTATTGCTCCCGAAACGCAAGCGCACAGAGTGGCTAATACGGGGTGTACGCCTACGACAAGTAAAGTGGCTGACGTGGCGGCGCCTAGAGGAAAGGAACCGTCAACAGTTAAGTCAGGGAAGTCGAGTACTCTGAATGAAATAAAAACCCCTAGTGCGACTAGGGCAAAAATAAACCCTGTTTCAAGTGCGCCAAAAAACGCGAAGCTATTCATAGGAGTTACTTTACAACTTCTTTGGCGCTTGCAATTAGAGACGGAGCAAGGGTGATGCCCATTCTCTCGGCGGCGCCTGGATTCACAAATAGCTCAGTTTTGTCTATGCCTTGAACGGGGATGTCTTTGGGGGATGCGCCATTTAGAATATTATTGACCATGACACCTGTTTTGCGGCCGACTTCGTAGTAATTGAATCCAAGTGCGGCGACTGCGCCACGTTTTACGCTATCAGTATCGCCTGAAAAAACGGGGATATTTGCCTGTTCTGCAATCTTGATAATGCCTTCGATGGCGGAGATCACAGTATTGTCTGTTGGTAGATAAATAGCTTCGACTTTACCAAGTAACGATCGCGCAGCCGTCTGCACGTCTGATGACTTGGGCGATACGGCTTCAACAACCTTCAAGCCTAATGTAATAGAGTGTTGGTGAATTAGCCTAACTAGAGATACAGAATTTGACTCTCCGGGATTATAAATGATTCCAATATTGGCGGCTTGAGGCATGACTTGTTTCACGAGTTCTAGGTGCTGTTTTATTGGTGTTAGGTCCGAAACGCCTGTTACGTTCGGGCCTGGTTTGTCCCAGGATTGTACCAATTTGGCACCCACTGGATCGGTGACCGCACTGAAAACGATATTGCTATTTCTGGCTGACGCGACGACTGATTGAGCAGACGGTGTGGCAATGGCAACAATGACGTCAGGGTTATCTCCAGCAAATTTTTTGGCAATTTGGGCGGCGGTCGCGGGAGAACCTTGGGCGCTTTGGTAGTCCCAGCTAAGGTTCTCGTCCTCTTTCCAGCCTTGTTCTTTGAGTACATCTTTTACGCCCTGTCTAACGGCGTCTAAAGAGGGGTGTTCAACAATTTGTGTGATGGAAACATGTTTGTGCGCGCTGTCTATTGCGAAAGCAGGGGCGCAGAGCAATGTAGCCAGAAGTATCAAGGTAGCGGAAAATCGATTGTTCATCATTGGTGAGGCATTCCTTTCGTAGATAGTTTTTTGGCATAGTAATAAATTGACCACTTGCTGCCAAGCAATACAGTAAGGATAATAGCGCGAATAGAGATTGAACGACTTATAGGGAGGCTTATTTTGGTGAGGGGTTACTGTGCTGGGTGATTGGAATAGCTTTGCTTTCTTAAGTTTGGTCTGTTGTTTGATGAGCGGTGCAAGTGCGATTCTCACTTTGTCAGCGAGAAAAAAAGGACCTCCGTTACTATGGGGCGCGATTTGTCTCACTTTATCAGGGTGGGCTTTCGGGCTCTTCCTGTGCTTTTCTGCCTCAGATCCACAAGACGCTCTAAACTGGGCTCGGCGATTAAATTACATTATTGTTTTTCTCCCAGTATTGATGTTTCATTTTATTATTGTATTTGTCGGTCGATACCAGTTTTTGGCGAGAATGTTGTGGCTGTATTACGCGATAACAATTCTATATTTTCTGGGCATTGTTTTATGGCCTGAGAGTTTTCTTAATACGCCAATTCTTCGTTTTGACCAGTTTTGGTTTCCCTTGGCAGGTCCGTTGTTTTATTTCTTGCCAGTACTTTTTCTCTTGATACTGGCTCATAGCGTTAAGGTTCTCATTGCCTCAAAAGCCGGCTTAAGTCGGTCAAAAAGGCTGAAAGTGAGTTATCTCTTAATTGCCATTTTTGTGGGGTTTCTTGGTGGTGGTTCTACTGTTCCGTTGGAATTCAATATAGATATACCGCCTTATGGAATCCTGGCGCTTGCCTTTATAAACTTATTATCCACCTACGCGATTCTAAAGCATGACCTTCTAGACTTACCTGAAGCCATTAGTCTTATTACTGCTAGGTTGCTTTCTTACATTGCAATATTCGCGTTCGTGGTTGTGCTGCTTAGAAGTGATTACTTTTTTCAGTATGTTAGGTTTGATTATCTCCAAACGCTTTTTTTTGTCGTGTTAGCGATTATCATGTGCGAAGTTTATGCGGCGGTAAAAGGCCGTATTCAGCTTTTGGCTGACAGTATGCTGGTGCGTCACAAGGTCGTGAGTGAAACGGCAGTGAGAGAGCTCATGATTCAACTCGAAAGCGCGGCAGATTTTGAGGATATGCTGCCTTTGCTGAGACAGTTTTTCGAGGCGCAGTCATATGTTCATCATTACGCCTGGTATATGGATCAAATGTTGTTGGAACACGCGAGTAAGAAGCAAACCATTCAAGATTTTACACGTTCCAAGGTATTAGATGATTGTGTGTATCAGCGGATATTGTTCAGTGAAAATGATGGCCGGCGTCATGACCAGCTTCCTTCCATTTTACGGTTGAGTACCATCGGTCAGCGTGTTGAGACAGGCGCTAAGCAGCAAATGGTAGAGTTGATGTCTAGTGAGCAGCTAGATGCTGCTTATTCCTGGGTTGATAAAGTACCTGATAGAGAGCTTATTGCATTACCGGTTGTTGCGCATAAAGTCTTTCGCGGGCTGCTGCTAGTTGTTATTAGCCGAAGTGATGCGAAGTACACAGATCAGGCGACGTTGCAAAGTCTTGCTTCGAAGCTGGCTGCGATGATTGAACGATTAGAGTTTTATCGACGTCAATCTATTCAGCATCAGTCTTTTCTGCTCGAGAAAATGTCTAGTCTTCAAGCCTTGGCGGGTAGTATTGCACATGAGATGCGTACTCCACTCACGCAATTGAGTTACTTTGTTTCTGATGTAAAATCTACTATTTCAGAGTACCGTTCAGTTCTTGATGCGTCCCCAAATCTAATGTTTCAAAGTGCGCAAGCTCAGACCTCAATTGAGAGGAGTTTACAAATTATTGACATTACTTTGGGGCAGGTAAAAAATGCACCGATCGATTCCGAGAAATTTACAGAGTTGTCGATCCATTCTGTCGTAAATAAAGCATTGTCTGAATATGTGTTTTTGCCTGGAGAGCGTGACTGGGTTAATTGTGACTTGAGGCAAGCATTTAGTTTCAGGGGTGATGAAACGCTGTTGATTTATGTGTTATTTAATTTGCTGAAGAATGCGCTTTACTATGCGCACTGCTCCAAATCATTCGATATTACGATCAATTGTTGTATGGATGAAAAATACAACGTACTGGTCTTTCAGGATAATGGCCCGGGAGTGCCTCCTGGGTCTCTAGAGCGGATCTTCGATGATTTTTTCTCAACAGATGATGTTCACGGTACTGGTCTGGGTTTGTCATATTGTCGGCGGGTGATGAAGGCCTTTGGCGGAGATATATGCTGCGAATCTGAGCTGGGCGAGTTTACTGAGTTTCGACTAAAATTCCAGCCTTTGTAAGTGTTCCGTCACCTGTTCGGAATATATTTGGAACAGTTGAGCCGCACTTGGAGCAAAAAGAGTAACTATAACCGCTTTTTCTTATTGAAGTTTGTAATATGGTCCTTGCCGGAAGCCCATGTGAAATTCTCTGTTTCGACGAACAAGCCAGTCTGGGAAGATGAGCCCTATTCATAAATCCCTCGATACTTTTTTGCGCATAATTGACATTCAGTGGGCATTGGTGGTTTTAGTGTTGCCGTTAATGATGTCTAAATTGATGTGTTTGACTTCGTCCCAGTCACTGTCTTTTGCTACCTCAAAGCCATTTTGAATAAATATGTGTCTAAGTAGGTCTTTTCCGTTCTGAGATTTGACCATTTGGACCATCGCTTTTTTGAGTTTGATAAGAGAGAAAAATGGAACTTTGGGGTGGGCCACGAAAGCATGGGGGGAAAAACCTGGACTATTCCACACTACCTTAAGGCTATTTCTGATCTCGGGAGGTTGAGCTTTAAGGCTCTCTTCTGTGCCAGCGCCCGCAATATATTGATTGTTGATAACCTCTGAATACACTAAGTCACTTGACGCCAAAAATTGTGGTGTAATATCAAAATTTAGGCGATATAGGCTCTCTCGGGGAATAACGCTAGCTGCGTAGTTCAATAGGCCCGGGAACGCGATTGTTGCGCCTCGAAGTTCAGAGAAACTGCTAATCGCGCCCACCTTTTTTACAAACACCATGCCGCGCAAAGGTTGAGATTTCCGCTTCGTTTGAGCTTGGTATCCTGGGAACTCTCTAAAGGCATTGAATTGCAGCGGGGTAACGTAAGCAAGGTCGTAATAGCCTTTAGCTAGTTTTAATTCGAAATCAATCTGGCTTTTGGCTGGTTCAAACTTCAGATCTAACTCAGACTCTTTAGATAAATAGTTGATGACGTCCGACCAAGCCTGTTTTTTGCTAGGTGCGCCTAGTGTAACTGGTTCTTCCGGTAAGGGTTGATTTCGTAATCCGTCGTAGATTGCCGCGTTGGGCCTTCTCCATTTTTTGACTTCCTCTACTTCTTCCAATTCTGATACAGGGGAGGGGTAAGATGGTGCGATACTAATAATTAGAGCGTCGGGTGTTTTGGCGCTTGCAAGAGAGCTAAAGAATAAGCTTATTAAAATAAACGGGATTGAAAAAAAATACACCAGATAGCCCTGTGAAATGTAAGACAAACTAGTGTTAATGATAAAAGACATCGTCGAGTCTCGCCAGTTAAGATATTATTAGCTTTGTTTTATTGTTAACGTAAACATTTCGTTTGAGAGCGGGGCGTGTTTCTGGTACCCTGGCCGCCCATCTTGAGGTGAAAATCTCCCCTTCCAATTAATTTATCGAGCTTAAATTCAATGGGTCAACAATTGGCTTATTTTGAAAGCTCATAGTCTGAGATATTGACGGGATATACATGACGCGTTTTATTTTCGTAACCGGTGGTGTTGTTTCTTCTTTAGGCAAAGGAATAGCCTCAGCTTCTTTAGCAGCGATTCTTGAAGCTCGCGGTTTGAAGGTAACAATGCTGAAGCTCGACCCCTATATTAACGTTGATCCAGGCACCATGAGTCCCTTTCAGCATGGTGAAGTTTTTGTTACTGAGGATGGCTCAGAAACGGACCTTGATCTGGGTCATTATGAGCGTTTTTTAAAGACAAAAATGTCTAGGGTTAATAATTTTACAACTGGGCAAATTTACGAAAAAGTTTTAAAGAATGAGAGGAGGGGTGATTATTTAGGCGGTACAGTACAAGTTATACCCCATATAACCGATGAAATAAAAAGAAAAGTAATTGAAGGCGCTGGAGACTCACAAGTAGCCATTGTAGAGATAGGGGGGACGGTAGGAGACATAGAATCTCAACCATTTCTTGAGGCAATAAGGCAAATGAAATTACAACTAGGTCAAGAAAGGACATTATTTATACACTTAACCTTGGTTCCTTATTTATCATCGGCAGGAGAAACGAAAACTAAACCAACTCAACACTCTGTTAAAGAGATGCTTTCTCATGGATTACAACCAGATATATTAATTTGCAGATCAGATAGTGTTATGTCTGAAGAAGATAAAGAAAAAATAGCTTTATTTACTAACGTTAGGAAGAAGGCTGTAATATCAATGCCAAATGTAGATTCAATTTACAAGATTCCTTTAGTGTTAAATAGTCAAAATG
>ENA-OSET01002205-OSET01002205.1-sediment-metagenome-genome-assembly--contig:-NODE-2205-length-19074-cov-5.976154_pt1 | contig 19074 bp, 19 predicted proteins | sample MGYA00237882_ERZ534229 | MGnify/ENA primary metagenome ERZ534229 (study PRJEB26408, sample SAMN06266212) | sediment metagenome | isolation source: Hudson Canyon methane seep mesocosm | place... | reverse complement strand
TTGACTAAAATCATCACTTTGCACTACAGACATGATTGCTTTAGCTAAATCACCTGCGTAAGTTGGGGTTCCAACTTGATCGAAGATGACGTTAAGGCTATCACGTTCATCGCCCAGTTTAAGCATGGTTTTGACAAAGTTATTACCGTACTCTGAATAAACCCAGCTAGTTCTGATAATTAATGCGTTAGTTTTTAGGCTGTTTTGTATGGCCTGTTCACCATTGAGTTTAGTTTTCCCATAGGTGCTTTGTGGTTCAACGTCATCCGTTTCGATATAAGGTCGATACTGTTTACCGTTAAACACATAATCGGTTGAGATGTGGATAAGCTTGGTATTTTGTTGTTGGACTATGTCAGCTAGTTGCTTTACCGCGAGATGATTAATTTGATTGGCAAGATCAGCTTCAGATTCAGCTTTATCAACAGAAGTATGAGCTGCGCAGTTGATAATGACATCAAATATGTTGTTTTGAAAAAAGGCTGCAATGCTTTCATCATCATTTAAGTCGAGTTGTTGGCGAGTAGCAAACACAAAATTATAGTTTGGATAGTCTGTTGCAATCATTTTAATTGATTGTCCTAGCTGTCCGGTACTGCCTGTGATTAAGAGTGTTTTGATCTTAGGCATAGTAGTTGTGGCTATAGTCAAAACAGTCTGTTAATTCTGCAAGTTTAACTTGTTGGCTGTCTTTATCTGATAGCAGTAATTGTTCTTTGTCTAACTGCCAATCGATATTTAACTCGGTATCATCAAAGGCTAAACCTCGATCACATTCAGGGGAATAATAGTTATCCACTTTATAGGCAAACGTTGCCGTATCCGTTAAGACGACAAAGCCATGAGCAAAACCTCGTGGAATGAACATTTGTTTTTTATTCTCACCAGAAAGTTCTACTGCTACATACTGACCGAAGCTAGGACTGCCCTTACGAATATCAACAGCCACATCTAATACTGCACCTTCAATTACGCGTACTAGTTTGCTTTGAGCATGAGGTGCTAATTGAAAATGCAGGCCGCGTAATACGCCTTTAGATGATTTTGATTCATTGTCTTGGACAAAATTAACGCTGTAGCCGACTGCTTGTTCAAATTTATCTTGGCGAAAGGTTTCAACAAAATAACCACGATGGTCACCATGAACCTGTGGTTCAATCACGAATACGTCAGGAATTGATTGAGGAATAAATTTCACTTAAAGCCTTCTTCAGCACGTTTTAGTAGATATTGGCCATATTGGTTTTTGATGAGAGGCCGAGCCAGTTCAATGAGTTCTTCTCTTGATATATAACCTTGTTCAAAAGCAATCTCTTCAATACAGGCGACTTTTAAGCCCTGGCGCTTTTCAATCGTTTCGATAAATTGAGCGGCTTCTAATAAACTTTCATGAGTACCGGTATCTAGCCACGCATAGCCTCTTCCCATCAATTCTACTTTAAGTCGCTGTTCAGAGAGGTAAGCTTGGTTAACGGTGGTGATTTCTAATTCACCGCGTGCTGAGGGTTTGATACTTTTGGCTTTTTGAATGACGTCGTTAGGGTAAAAATAAAGTCCTGTAACCACATAGTTGCTTTTAGGTTTGGTGGGCTTTTCTTCTATGCTGATAACGTTGCCTTGGTTATCAAATTCAGCTACGCCATATCGTTCGGGATCATTAACGTGATAGCCAAATACGGTAGCTTTATTTTCTGTTTTGGCATTGGTAACAGCAGTTGCTAACAGTGAGGTTAAATCATGACCGTGATAGATGTTATCGCCAAGTACTAAGCAGACATCATCCCCACCAATAAACTCATTACCTAAAATAAATGCTTGAGCAAGCCCATCAGGTGAGGGTTGCACAACGTAGGTAAATGTCATGCCTATTTCAGATCCATCACCCAGTAAACGTTGAAAGCTAGTTTGGTCTTCAGGTGTGGTAATAATTAATACATCTTTGATACCCGCCAACATGAGGACAGATAACGGGTAATACACCATGGGTTTGTCGTAGATAGGAACGAGTTGCTTGGAAACACCTCGGGTGATTGGGTACAAGCGAGTACCACTACCACCAGCTAAAATTATTCCTTTCATTTTTACTCTTTTATTTAATCTCAATAACTATCTTTAAACAGAGCTCTCAAGATATAAGGTTTACTCAAGTCCCTCTCATCAGTATCACTTCAGTTTTTTGTACGTCTGAGTCTGGGGAAAAACAATTCTGCTATCAAAGCCATTAGAATCATTGGATTTATTGATTTTAGCATTGTAATTGTAGTTTTCCTAACAGGTTTCCATAATAAAGAAGTCACCCATGTCGATATTACCTGTGTTAATAAGGTAGCAATTGCAGCACCTACGATCCCAATTTTAGGTATCAAAATTAAATTTAAAACAATATTTATTATCACTGCAATAAAATTGTTATATAATCTGAACTTTTGCAAGTTTTCATTCAACATCCACATCCAACGTATTGTTGCTTGCCCAACAAAAATTCCCGTACATGCAGTAAATATAAGTGCATGATATGCCGAGTTATAGACCGAACCAAAAAATAGATTTATGAGCGACTCACCAAAAGCAAACATAAACAATGTCTGAGCAGCACCTAACCAAAACATAAGTGAATAGAGCTCAAGTAAACGTTGGCTATATTTCTCTCTATCATTATTTGCTAGGTTAGTCAGATAAGGTAGAAATGTACTCAAAATAATAGCCGGAATAAAATAATAAAATTCAGAAAATTTTAATGCAACACTATATATTCCTACTTCAGCATGGTTCAGTATATTGCCAATCATTATTTGATCAATTTTTGTATGAATTGATATTAAAAATATACTTATCGCAATAGGCCAACTTTGACGCAATAACTTAACCGAATATTGTCTAGAGAATTGCCATTTCGATGTTATTACCTCACTACTTTTATATGTAATGTAGAGAAATAGCGCTGTGACAAAAAGCTCAAGTGAGCTTGCTATGGCAAAATATTCAACATCAAATTCTGCTAATATCAGAAAAACTTTTATAACTGAAAATAGAATAAAAGCAATATCTCGAGCAATAACAACTCTTTTTGACATCACTTTTGCTTGAAAAAAATAATCAATCACATCAAATGACTGTGCAATAAAGCCTATAGAAAATGCAATTATTACTATTTTGGTAATGGAATTAACATCAGAAAAAAGAAGTGAAACAACTACAACACTAATTGCGAACACAGCTCCAGCCAACTTTAAAATAAATGCGGAACCTAATATAAGATTACTTTCTATAGGTGAATTTACTAGCTCTTTTACAACGAGCTGTTCTAAACCTAAATTCACAAATACTGTAAAAAAACCAATATATGCCAATCCATAGCTTAACACCCCAAAATCTTGAGGCCCTAAATATCTTGCGAGCCACACCCCAACAATTAGCCCACCTACAATCCGAATTAACTTATCGATAATCAACCAATAAGCATTTCTAAAAAGAGGCAAATTATTAGGGGTCACGTCGTGAAAATTCTTAGGTATAGGAGAACAGACATTAATTTATTTTGTCGTCTAATTTTATATTTCAACATAACTATTAAACGCTTCCACCTTGAGTACACAAGAATCTGTGAAAACTGTCTCAATACGTGACTAGCTTCATTATTAAGGTCATGTTGCTCCATCCGTTGCAAAACAAATTTAGTTTGTTGAATTGCGAGACAAATATCTTGTCTCCCTTTTTCCCATCTGTCTGAAAAATCACTATTTAATGGGTTTATTCTAGCCCAGAAACCTTTTGCACCAACCTGGTTATTTTGATGCTGTCTATATTTAATCAATGGTTTGTCAATATATATAATCTCACCTGAAACAGAAGCGCACAAAGCTAACCACCAGTCATGCATCACAATATTCTTTGGCATTGGCAGTGCAAACTCTAACAAAGAACGATTAATGGCCATAACACAGCCTGTAACATAGTTCTGAACGCAGAGAACTTCCCATGCATCTGCTTCTTCATTTCTAATAGACTGGTACTTCATAAATGAAGGATGAATTTCATCTAATTGTTCACCTACAACTGAAAGATCACTGTGAACTAGAAGGGGGCGAGCCTCGTCTAATTCTGCTTCTTTTTGTTGGAAACAATTAATCATTAACTGTATTTTTTCCGGATCCCAAACATCATCCTGATCAGAAAAAAACACATAATCAATATTGGTAAGTTCAGAACCAATTTCCATAAGCGAACCGAAATTATCTATAACGCCAAGATTAATACCTTTATTATCGACGATAGATATTCTCTCATCATGTTGAGCAAGCTCTTGTATGATATTTGGTGTTTTATCCATAGAACAGTCATCCCTTATCAACAGCCTCCAATCACAATATGTCTGAGATTGTATGCTGCTAACCTGCTCTCTGATATGTTTTTCACCATTATAAGTAGCTAATATAATTAATACGTTACTTTGACTCATTTATGATGATATCCACATCCTGCTTAGAAAAATACCCATATTTAATCAGGTAAAACTCTGTTTCTTCAACCACGGATTTAATTTCCTCAGGACTCAAATAATCTTCCCATCGACCTACTTTATTTTCAGATATTTTGCTTATATATTCATCTTTTGTGTAAAATTTATTTCCAAATACTTGGCTATCACCAGCTAAATCCCTGTCAAGCTGAAGCATTCCCATTTCAAAACTTACCCCCACAAAATCACAAAGCTGACGAACAGTTTCTTCAGTATTAGTGACAAGATCTTCATACCTCACCTCCAAATAATTACTTTGAAAGCTTTTTGAATTAAACGTTTCTCCAAACCGTCTAGGGAAATAGACTTGTTGCTTCCAATTCTTTGCAGCCAACGAAACAGAATTAAAAACTGTTTTTTCTTCTTCCTGATTCTTCTTTTTCCTTTCGAACAAAAAAGATTTAAGTCTACTTATTTGCGTGCTCAAGTAAGGTTTTGGGTGGGATTCTTCGGATTGATTCACTATCATTCGCAGGCCAACTCGTTGATAAGAAGCCACTACATCTAATGGATTCCTTATAACATGAATAAACTTTGCATTTGGAAACAGCTCATGAAGGGTACAAAATGCTGTTACATTATCTGGGGTTTTTTCAGCTACAATTTTTACATTGTTATCATTTGCTACTTTCTGAAAAAAATTTAATATAAACTGTCGGATAAAGATGTTAAGCTCATTTTTACTAGCATATTGAGTGATTCTTCCCGACTCTATGCCTTGGCTCATTCTTTTGTACAGCTCAGATATGGCTCTTAAATGACCAAATTCTGGCCCACAGAATATATCACTATGAGCATCTAATATACGCTTCATTAGAGTTGTTCCAGAACGTGGGCAGCCTCCAATAAATACCAATGGTAACTCATCTTTTCCATTCATTTAATTAATCCACTAAGATACACTCTGAGCCTTAAAGGTAAGATCAACTTCAAATAACGTTTTATTATCACTTTATTCTTGCCTGATAACCTCCCTAAAACATTCCAAACTCTAACAGCCAAAGTTTGAATCATTCGCTCTATAAAGTTTATTTTTACAATATTCATGACCAAAGAATGGTTTGTAAAATAACGTTCCACATCTACTTTAATAACTTGTCCTTTTGACTCGGTCGAAGGTATGAAACTACTTTCAGTAATAATAAAAAAATCTTTTACTCGCTGCTCAAAGCTAAACTTATCGCTAACTAAAAGATTACATTGCTCCACAATCGCTTTTCGCTCACCTTCATTTTCAAGATAATACACGCAAAGCTGACGTAATTCTTCAGGCGTCTTATACATCGGTATTGGAACAGTTGGCCCAAACAATCGAAAAAGGTCTGAATCTTCTCGGTACTCGGTAATTAACAATGCTTTTGATGCCATAATGTCATAAATTCTATATGGAAGACCGTTAACAGCTTGATGGTGAGAGACATTTATAGCTATTTTAGACCGCTGATATAATCTAACCAACTGTTGGCGTGTTTTGATAAAACTATCAAATTGATAGCACCGTAGTAAGGGTACTGAATATTGATTTACATTTACCCAGTTCTTTGTTCCATATAATTCCAAACCTAAATCTGATATAGCATCAAGATTTTTTATACGGCGATTTAATGAAACAGCATTGGCTAAAAGACCTTTAAATTTATATACATCGAGGTTAAAGTCTTTCAAAATAAACTCTAAGTTGAGACGGTTAATTTCACTTCCAAAGTCTAAGTCATAATTCTCTTCAACTTTTGATAAAAGAGCTAATATTTTCTGTACTGTTTCCTTGGCATGTGAATAAGTATTAAAGATCTCAGTAAGTTGTCCACAGTAGAAAAAAGTACCTACAAAAGAGATATTAATATCTTGTTGTTCCTCTTCGTATGTAGAAAAATCATCTGTCCTTGTACAAAAGGGTAAAAAGAAGACTCTTCCTTTCACTCTTGGATAGATTGCTTCTAGCCTTTTGACATTACCAAAAGAAGACGTAACAACATAATCTTTATCACTAAAAAGCTCACTATGAGTTCCATCATGATGTAAGAAAGGAATCCTGTCGACCATCCAGGTGACTATAGGACAGGGGATTTCTTTCATCATTGCTTTAGTTATACCACCTCGATTTGTTGTAAAAACAAATGACGGCTCAACATTTTTTATATATTCAATTATTTTGTCTTCTGAAATGCTAGGCTTTAAATTTGTTGCTTGAAGGTTAGAAACTAATTCATTTGTGATAATTAAGTGTAGGTTACAACCAACTTTTTCAAACCCTCTCACTAACTCTGTCATATATGAGCCGAGCTCATTGTCTTGACTATACGTATGAATTATAGCTACAACATTCATTTACTGAGAGTTTCCCACTTTATTAGCATTCACTATTGGCAAAGGTTTTCCTTTATTTTTCTTGAAGGCATCAATAACGTCGGTTGCATTACCTTCCATATGAACCACACCTTCTTCTATCCATACAACTCGATCACATAGTTGCTCCAAAGTTGCAACATTATGAGACACAATAACAACGGTCTCATTTGAAGCTATTCTTTTCTTTAATGCCTCCGATGATTTTTCTTTAAAGTCGGCATCACCAACACCCAACACTTCATCTATTAGAAGCACATCTGGCTCAGTATAGTATGCTACGGAAAAGCCTAATCGAGCTCTCATTCCCGAAGAATACCCTCTTACAGGCTGGTCAAAAAAAGTACCTATATCAGTATAGTGATAGATCTCATCCATTAGTGACAACATTCTTTCTTTCGTTACCCCAAGCATCATTCCACTCAATATTGCATTTTCTCTACCTGTCAGATAAGGAATAAAACCAACTTGAAGAGATAACAAAGAAGCGTTAACACCAGTATTGACCAAGCTACCTTTATCTGGCGCCATAATTCCAGCAATAACTCTTAGAAGCGTGCTTTTACCAACACCATTACGCCCGATAACTCCTAACGTTTCTCCATGATAAATATTAAATGAAACATTTTTTAATGCCCAGTAATTATTTGACCTGAATAATGAAGAGCGTACTTTATATGACACCCCGACATTGTTTAACTGCAGTGCTAATTGTTTTGCCACTTTATCTACCATGATCAAATAACCTTTATATATTCACGGTCGTAGCGAGCTAACAATTTAATAGCCAAAAATAGAACCAATAGAGAAACGGATAAGATAATTGTAAGCATTTTAAAGTCAGGCAATTCATTATTTAGCAAAACAGTTCGATAACTTTCAATTAACCCTACCATTGGATTCATATATAAATAGCCTTGAAGCTCTACTGAAACGGTCTCAATGTTAAAAAATATACCTGATAGGAAAAAAAGTAATGTCATTCCATTATCAATCAACAATCTAAGATCTGGAAAAAAAGGGACAATCGAAGCCGCAAAGGCACCAATTGATAAACTAACAACAAACTGGATTAAAATAATAATGGGTAAAGTTAACCAAGAACTACTTGGAATCCCATTATTTATCGTTAAAAACACCAATAATATCGCAAAAATAATTGCAAACTTCATTGTACCAGTCATTACAACCATTATTGGTAATATGACCTTCGGTATATAAACTTGTCGTATCAATCCTGCATTGGTGATAATGCTAGTACTACTCTGTCTTACGCAGCTGTCAAACCATTTCCAAACGATCAATCCAGTTAACAGGTTTTGTATAGCATTATCACCACCTCTATCAAAAATCAGGCTGAAAATAACGTAAAAAACAGAAACATAAAGTAATGGTTCCACTATCCACCATAATATACCTAGACTTCCTCTACGTGCTTCGGCTTTTAGATCAGATAATGACTTTTGATATATTAGTGTAATGTAATGATTAAATGATGACATTCTAGTGAAAAACCACTTCCTTTAGATTCTTTTTTATATATTCGTACATAAGTACTAAGAATTTTTTGAATAAAAGTTTTTTGTACTTACCTTCAAAATTTTTGACATTGATCCGAGCAATCTTTGATAACTCTAATAAATGCTTTTTACTATTTTCGGCTCTGCAAGTATTTGCGTCATGAACTCTATATGCACTCACCTGAGAGTTAACAAAACCCAACAAATTTGCAGACACCATTCTTAAATAAAAATCCCAATCTTCAATGGTCAAGTTTTGGTTATATTTTCCTACTTTGTGGTAAATAGATTTCCTAACCATAAGCACTGGCCCTGGTACAGACCAATTCCAAATTATTTCCCGAGCTAACCTTTCATCTGTTAAGTAATTTTGGGGGCTCGAATTGTACAATTCCGATAGAGCACTTCCAAAAATTTTCTCGCCACTGCTGTTAATCACCATGCAGTCAGCGATTACCGCTTCTTTATTCTGGTGCTTAAGCAAATACTCAACTCGATCTTGAATTCCGCCATCAATCAAAACATCATCACTAGCTAAGGAAACTAGAAAGACACCATCACAGAGAGGTATTAGCTCATTCAGCGTGCGACAAAGCCCTCTATGTTTCCTTGGGAAAAAACGTATTTTAAAGTCTGTATCATGCTCATTAATCCATTGCTCAATAATTTGAACTGTTCGATCTGTTGAGCCATCATCCATGATGAGTAATTCTTTATTGGGGTAAGAGTCATTCATGACACTATCAAGACACTGAGAAATATATTTCTCGTGGTTATAGGCAGGAATTCGAACCGATACTAGCGGTAGATTTTCTATTGCCATTTATTAATCACATCCACTATATATCCAACATCATCATTCGAAAGGATCGGCGAAATAGGTAAACTAATAACCTGCCCAGATAATCTCTCAGCAATTAGATACTCATCTTCAGCAAACTTTGAATCTTTATAAGCATCTTGTTTATGAGGCGGTATAGGGTAATGAATGAGCGTTTGTACTCCTTTAGTCTCTAGGTAACGAGCCAACTCATCTCTCTTTTCAGTTCTTAGTACAAATAAATGCCAAACAGGTTCAACATTCCCTTCGACTATAGGAAGCTGTATTGCACCGTGTTTTATACCTTCAATATATTTATTTGCTATGCGTCTTCTTGAGCCATTGTCTTCTTCAAGAAATTGCAACTTACTATTCAAAATGGCAGCTTGAATTTCATCAAGTCGACTATTTACTCCAACTACCTTATGAATATAACGTTCCGTTGACCCATAATTTCTTAATAATTTTATTCGATTGGCAAGTTTTACATCACTAGTAGTAATAGCTCCGCCGTCGCCTAAAGCTCCTAAATTTTTTCCAGGGTAGAAGCTGAATGCTGCAGCATCACCAATTGAACCTACTCGACGTCCATTATAAACAGCTCCGTGAGCCTGAGCGGCATCTTCGATCACTTTCAGTTTATATTTTCTTGCCAATTCCATAATTGGATCCATCTGACAAGGTTGGCCATATAAATGAACAGGCATTATCGCTTTAGTTTTTGAAGTTAATGAAGCTTCAATATTATCCGCCGTAAGCAGCATAGTTTCTGGGTCAGGCTCCACAGGAATAGGAGTACATTTATTCTGAGATATGGCTAAAAATGTCGCTATAAAGGTGTTTGAAGGAACGATTATTTCATCCCCTTCTTCAAACTCAAATCCCTGAATAATGAGTGATAAGGCATCAAGCCCAGTAGCGACGCCCACGCAATGTTCTGCCTGACAATATTCAGCAAAAGAAGATTCAAATGCTTCCGTTTCAGGCCCAAGGATGTAATAACCTGAATCCAATACACGCTCTAAAATATCAAGATATTTTGCTTTATCCCGTTGATGGAACTCTTTAAGGTCCAAAAATTTTATCATCTTGTCTGTCTCATTAATCACCTTCAAAAATCTTTATTAAGTCATTTAAGCCATTTTTGTTTAGGGCATCAATAAGATCATCAAAATTACTTACTAACATTTTGTCAGCTGGAGTCATTATCGACCAATCGGTTGGAGTTAAATCCTCAGCCTCTAAGCCTAAAAACTCAAATATTGCATTATAGAAAACCGATCTTTCTTTACAAAAAGACTCATAATAAACATCTAGATAATTGATACCATTTTTCTGTAATATGTCTCGGTTTGCTTGAACACCTGATAAATTAGCCTTAATTCTACTTATAAAGGCTTCTATAGGTATATCTATCTCTTTTATCTCTGGCACATAATTCCTACGATTATATATACCAGCCTCTCTTGCAAAAAAACCAGAAACCACCTGTTTTATCACGTTTTTTCTAACTAAATGGATGCACTTAGCGTTTTGTTTTGACAGTTGAGGCAATAAGTTTTCTGATGTTTCTAAATGATTCCCTAGTAATTTAAACCCAACACAATTTTTACCACTTATATCTACATCAGTTCTAAGATAATCAAGGTATTTTTGAGTATCTCCACCATATAACTGCTTATGCAAAAGGTATGGAAGTGCACGATCATTAGTTAGACCTAGTGATAGGTAATTTTCTCCCATTTTTTCATAAGCAACTCTCACGTCCTCTCGTGCAAGAGGGTTTGGTCTAAATAGCTCTCCATGGAATTGTATTCTTGAATGAGATTTAAGCTCATCAATAATTGCTGTTGAACCTGTTCTACCTCTTGTGAAAATAAATACTGGTGTAATTTCACTATTCATCTTACAAATTAAATTTTCTGTAAATATGAAGCTATCGAGTCCAAAGAGTCTAATAAATCTATATCTTCATCTGGAATTTTAATATCAAACTTTTCTTCTAGGCATAAAAAAAAGTTTGACATATCTAGTGAGTCTACCCCTGCATCAGATAATGAGGCCCCATTAGTAATACCTGTAAGATCAGCAGCCACACCAGAGTCATTCAAGACTTCTAAAATATCTTCATGATTTACTTTCATAATAATTCTCTTTTTTCTCTTCTAAATAAAACAGTACTAGCCCATGACAAACCGACACCAAACCCCGAAATTACTACTTTATTAACATCGTCCTTGATATCTTCTAAAATTAGCGGAATAGAGGATGATACAGTATTACCATATTCAGATGCTACAAAAGGTACCTTATCTTCTGAGACTCCTAACCTTTTCCTAAGCGTATCAACAATAAATCGACTACCCTGATGCAGAGCAAAGAGGTCGATATCTTCTAGACTCAAATTATTCTGCTCGAGCATAGTGTTAATATGATTTGGAATAACGGTCGCAGTAAATGAAAAGACGCTTCGCCCATTCATTTCTAATGAATGTGTATCCTCTTTTACAGTAATAGCTTGTCTTTCACTACCCTGGCTTCCAAAAGAAAACTTTCCAGCTACCCATTTAGGCTGTTCACCAAGTAACGTAACTGTTGCAGCATCTCCAAACAAAAGACTCGTATTTTTATCTTCTTTATTAACAATTTTGGAATAAGGGTCAGCTGTAAACAACAATCCTTTTTTAAACCCATTCACCTGCATAAAGCTTTGGATGATTGATAGACTATATACATAACCTGAACAGCCCAGTGATACATCAAATGCTGCACATGTTGATGGTAAGTTTAATTTATCATGAACTACTGCTGACGTATGAGGCAAGCCTTGCTCATCTGGGTTTTGAGTACACACCAATATACAGTCAATATCATCCATGCTAATTTCAGTTTTTGATTGTAAGTTGTTAAAAGCCGAAACACACATATCTGAAGTTTCTTCACTTTCACTCTTTACAGACAAGCTCAACATACCTGTTTTTAACTTCAAAAATTCCTCATCAACATCAAACTTATCCATGAGAAGAAGATTGTCGATACGCGATTCAGGAATATAGCTTCCGATCGCTTCTATTCCTATCATGATTTCACCAAAGAAAAGTAAATATCACCAATTTTTTGACCGCCTTCTATAATTTCACTTTTAACTAAGCGAAAGTTCATATTATGTTTAAAATTCAAACATAAGTTTGTGTCTGCATAGGAAAGAAAATCTAAATCAATTCTTGTAAAAACCCATTTTCCATTTGCATCAGGGAATAACTCTTCTAATAATCGCTTATTCATTGCAACTACAGTCTCGATAAATGTAAAAGGACTATGCCCCATCAAAGAAATTGATTCCTCTCGCAACTCACACAATGAAATGACATGGTTTTCATCGTATTCATAGCGACTATCATTATCACCTGTCTGCATACTGTTTTCTTTTAGGGCTAACCATCTAGTCTCACCATCAACATTAACCTGACACCGTGATTTAACACCTTCAATTGCAGTTATTTCTTCTTTTATTGATGTCGTGTAAATCTCACATGATCTTGGTCGGATAAAGTCATGAACTGAGAACAATATATTTGTTAAATTAGTTTCATGTATAACGCTAAATATTTCATTAAACATATCTGTTCCATGAATATAATCACGCTTTCCTTTATATCTAAATATGACATTGCGCTTTTCTATCACTTAATTGTTCACCTTTTTAGTATATTCACGAACATTTTGACGGTGATTCCATGCAAAATTACCTGATACTCTTGAATCAGCAGCCAAATTACTAATCACTACACTACCAATTTCAATTCGAGAATTATCCCCAATAGTCAAAAGGTTTCCTATCGTTGAAGATGGCCCTATCCATACATTATTTCCAATATTTGTGAACCCTGAAACCTGAACATTTCCCGTTAATGTACATTTTTGGCCAACTTGGCAACCATGGCCTACGTGTGAATTAATACTAAGCACTGTCTCTTCGCCAATTCTAGTAAAGTCAGTATGAAGAGATTTTGAAACTACAGCGCCAGATAAAACTTGCACGCCTCGCTCTAGCCAAACACCACCGGCATGCTCAACTCGAAAAAGGGAATTATCATACTGCTTGTAATAATGTCCTGAAGAACCAATAATTGCCCCGCTTTCAATGGTCACATTATCACCGATATAGGAATAGTCTTCAATTATGACACCTGCTCCTATGCTAACTCCTGATCCGATAAATGTCTTTTTAGATACGATCGCTGATGAATGAATAAAAGCGGTACTATTTTTGGAAAAGTCCATTTGAGGGACCATTTCTCCTGACAAAAATAACTTATTGTGTAATTGATAAAATACTTGCTCTGGAAAACGTTCAATTACGACCCCCTTACTAGCATCGACTTTGTCTGCTAAATTTTTCGGCACAATTACACAGGAAATATTTGGATTATTATTTGCTTGCGTTAGGTACTGTTCTCGCGCTACATAACATAAGCTGAAGGGCATTACTGTATTTGCAAACTGGGTTTGTATGAATTCAGAGTCACGTACTACATCAGCAAAAAAAGAAGATAATTTAAACATTCTTTTGCCCAACAAATCGACGAAACTCCCTATAATCCCAAATGTAGTCTTCTGGTTCATAATGCTCACTAGCCAGCACTACTAGGACACAATCCTTGCTGAAATTAAACATTTCTCTCCATAAAGGTTTTTCGATAAGCAGCCCTTTTGAAGGAGAATCTATATGGATTGTTGTTTTAGTAGAACCATCATCAAGCATTACATCACACTCACCTGAAATACAGATTAGTACTTGCTTCAAACTTTTATGAGCATGAAATCCACGACGCAATGTTTCTTTTACCCCAAAAATATAATAGATTCGCTTTATTGGAAATGGCACTATATCTGAGGCTTCTTCAAGCGCGACCAAATATCCATCTCCACCCCCATAAACTGGAAATGAAACCTCTCTGCATATCCCATCCGTAATAGGGTCTTCTATAATTTTGGTTTCATTATTTTTATTCATTAATATTACTTCTTTAAATAACTTACTTGAATTCAACTAAGTAGGTGCACCCCTGGTATTTATGCGGCATTTCTACAGGGGAGAGTCCAAAAACATCTCGTGAGATATTCTAACCGAATTTTAATGCTTTTCAAGGTCGGTGATTGGGTTTATTCATCACCTGTGTGACATCTTTGTCTATAATAATTTCAAAACTACTTCCTTTGGTAAAGTATTGACTGGTAACTCCATTAGCATTTCCATTTTCTGGCTAACCAAACATTTTCCAACGCCACAAAAAATATTTTTAATTTAGTGGATTTATTCAACAGTTACTGATTTAGCTAGGTTTCTAGGTTGATCAACATCGGTACCTTTGATCAAAGCTACATGGTAGCTGAGTAATTGCAATAGAATATTATACGTAATCGGTGCTGTAATTCGACCTACATTTGTCGTTGCCTTGATAACTTTAAATCCAGCTTCCGAGCTAATATCTGATTGCTCATCTTCAAATACAATCATCTGACCACCACGGGCTTTAACTTCTTGTAAGTTTGATTTTAGTTTTTCTAATAAGTCATCGAGTGGCGCTATTGCTATAACCGGCATATTCTCATCAATTAATGCTAATGGACCATGTTTAAGCTCTCCCGCTGGATATGCTTCGGCATGAATATAGCTGATTTCTTTTAGTTTAAGAGCGCCTTCAAGAGCTAGGGGATAAAGATGGCCACGACCCAGGAAGATGATGTCCCTGGCAGTCGCAAGTTCCCGAGACGTCGCAGTGATTTCATCTTCGAGCATCAATGTCTGATGGATCAGCCCAGGTATCGCACGCAGGTCGCTGGGCAAGCCTTCTGGCAATGCAATCCCCCGTTGCTGGGCAGCCCGCAAGGCCATGATCAACAAGATTGTCAATTGGCAGGTAAAGGCCTTGGTTGAGGCAACCGAGATCTCGGGGCCGGCGTACAGCGGTAGCACAACGTCACTTTCGCGTGCGATCGAGCTTTCAGAGACATTGACCAAGCCTACAATTTGATCTGCTTTGCCGGTCATGTATCGCAGCGCGGCCAAGGTGTCGGCAGTTTCACCGGATTGGCTGGCAAACAGGGCGAGCGTGCGATCGGATACTGGCGGTTCACGATAGCGGAATTCAGAGGCTACATCGACTTCGACCGGCATCTTGGCGATCTGCTCAAACCAATATTTGCCGACCATGCAGGCGTAGTAGCCCGTACCGCAGGCGACCATGGTCAGGCGGTCGATCTTGGTAAAGTCCAGCTCATCCGGCAGCGTGATGTCATCTGTCTCGGACAGATAGGCATGCAGAGTCCGATCAATGGCCATCGGTTGTTCTGCAATTTCTTTGGCCATGAAGTGTTTGTGGCCATCCTTGTCCACACGGGTCGAATCCAGTTGAATCCGGCGCTTTTCTCGGTTGGTTTGGTTGCCGTTGATATCCCAGATCTGCAGGCTGGTGCGGGTCAGAACGGCAAAGTCGCCCTCTTCGAGATAAGTGATTTGATCCGTAAGAGGGGCCAGCGCAAAGGCATCTGAGCCCACATACATTTCACCGTCTCCGTGGCCGATAGCCAGCGGTGATCCCTTGCGGGCGGCTATCATCAGATTGTCTTCACCGTCAAAGAGAAACGCCAGCGCAAAGGCCCCATCAAGCCGTTCAACGGTTTTTCGCGCAGCCTCGGCAGAGGTGTGCCCCGCGGCTTTGTAGTGCTGACACAGCAATGCGACGGTTTCGGTATCCGTTTCGGTGTCAAAGGACATGCCGTGCACAGCCAGCTCTTCGCGCAGTTCCTTAAAGTTCTCGATGATCCCGTTGTGGACGACTGAAACAGAGCCTGCCAAATGAGGGTGGGCATTGCTGACGGAGGGTGCGCCGTGGGTGGCCCAACGGGTATGTCCGATGCCGGATTTTCCGGCCAGCGGTTCGTGCACCAGCAAATCGCTTAGATTGACCAGTTTGCCAACAGCGCGACGGCGATCCAGCACTTTGTTATTTATGGTTGCGATACCTGCGCTGTCATATCCGCGATACTCCAGACGTTTCAGGGCCTCGACCAGAATGGGTGCAACTTCGTGCGTGCCCAGTATTCCGACAATTCCACACATTAGGTTTTTCCCCCATCGCGGCGGGCCTTTTTGGCGCGCAAAATATCCATCAGTTTCTGGGCTCGGCCCGGTTTGTTGACCTGCGGCGTGCGCGCAATGGCCAGTGTACCGTCTTCGACGTCCTTGGTGACAACCGCACCCGTTGCCGTCATCGCCTCGTTGCCGATTTTGACCGGGGCGACTAACATGGTGTTGGAGCCAATAAAGGCGTTGGCGCCAATCTCGGTGTGGTGCTTCATCACGCCGTCATAGTTGCAGGTGATGGTGCCTGCACCGATGTTGGTGTTCTTACCGACCGAGGCATCACCGATGTAGCTGAGGTGATTGACCTTGGCGCCCTCGGCGATTTCGGCGTTTTTGATTTCAACGAAATTGCCAACATGGGTGTTCTCGGCCAGTTCGGCGCCGGGGCGCAGGCGGGCATAAGGGCCGACCTTGGCACCACGGCTGACGTGGCAGCCTTCGAGGTGAGAAAAGGCACGGATCAAGGCGCCACTTTCCACGGTCACACCGGGGCCAAATACCACGTTGGGTTCGATAACTGTGTCACGCCCGATGAAAGTATCCAGCGAAAAATAGACGGTTTCCGGGGCCATCAACGTAACGCCCAGCTCCAGCAGTTCGGCGCGGGCGCGGCATTGAAACTCGGCATCCGCTCGGGCCAGATCCGCGCGCGAGTTCACGCCCAGAGTTTCGGCCTCGTCACAGGCAACGGCGGTGACACTGCAGCCTTGGGCGCGGGCGAGTTCAACTATATCGGTTAAGTAGTATTCGCCTGAGGCGTTCTTATTGCCAACTTTGGAAATCAACTCAAACAGCAGCGATGCGTCGCAGGCCATTAGACCAGAATTACAAAACGTTATGTCGCGTTCTTCTTCGTCGGCATCTTTGTATTCAACGATGCGTTCCAAATTGTCGCCATCCATCACCAGACGGCCATAGCGCCCTGGGTCGGCTGCTTGGAAGCCTAGTATCACCAAGTCCGCGTCGGCACGGGCCGCAATCATGCGTTCTAGCGTATCGGGCTGTAGAAAGGGGGTGTCGCCATACAGCACGACAACATCGCCCTGGAAGCCGTCAAGTGCGGCGCGGGCCTGATCAACGGCATGGGCGGTGCCCAGTTGTTCGGTCTGCAACACCACCTGCGCGGACTCGTCGATATCTGCCACGGCGGCCGTGACGGCGTCTGCCTCGTGGCCAGCGACGATAACTGTCTGGTCCGGATCCAGCGCACTGCCCGCGCGCATGGCGTGGACCAGCATCGGGGCCTGGGCGATGGGATGAAGGACCTTGGGCAGGTCAGAGTTCATCCGCGTGCCTTTGCCTGCGGCCAGGATGATCAGGGCGGTGCTCATATGGCTTTTCTCTTTGTTTTCTTGTTTAACCCGTTCTATCTGCTGCGAGGCTCGGTGCAAGCCATCTCGGCATCAAACAAAATTGCGGGTTGCAATATCATATGGCGAAAATACGCCGAAAGGGGCGAGAATGCGAACGGTGATTTTTGATCTGGACGGGACTTTGGCCGATACCTCGGGTGATTTGCTGGCTGCGGCCAATAGCTGCTTTCGTCAGATGGGTCTAGGAGATGTTCTGAATCGACCAGAAGACGCTGCCGTTGCCCTGCGGGGGGGGCGCGCGATGCTGACCCATGGGTTGAAGCGTGAGCAGCATTTTGATGCGGTAATAGTAGATGAATATTATCCTGTACTTCTTGATGCATACAGAGAGTCGATAGCATTGCATACAGTGCTTTATCCAGGCGCAATGGCCGCCGTTGAAGCGCTTAAGTATGCTGGATACGGTGTTGGAATCTGTACGAATAAACCCGAAGCCCTTGCGGAATTGTTGCTAACGAAACTTGATGTGCGCGGTGCGTTTGCATCGCTCATAGGGGCCGATACCCTGCCAGTGCGCAAGCCGAACCCGGAACCCCTGCGGGAGGCGGCGCGGCGTGCGGGAGGTGATCCCGCTCGGACGATTTTGATTGGCGATAGTGATACCGACCGCAACACGGCGGCGGCGGCTGGTGTGCCATCCATTCTGGTGACCTTTGGTCCCTCGGGCGAGGACATGGCGGCGCTGAAACCTGAGGGCTTGTTGCATGATTTTGATGACCTGCCGGACATGGTGGCGCGATTGATAGGGTGACCATTTACCGGTTGAGTTGTGATGCTTTTGACGACGCAACCCCTTGACCATCCGCCAACGGCGGATCAAGAACGAAAAATGAACGAGATTTTTTCAGGTAGCTTCACCCAGCAAGAGCCACTTTCCGAGGCCGCAATTGCGGCGGCGTTAGCGGTTATGCGCCACGGACGGTTGCACCGCTATAACGTCGAGCCAGGCGAACTGGGCGAGGCGGCGCTGCTGGAGCAAGAGTTCGCGGCGCAAATGGGGGCGAGGTATTGCCTTGCGGTGGCTTCGGGCGGCTATGCGCTGGCCACAGCCATGCGCGCGGTAGGGGTCACCGCTGGCGACGCTGTGTTGACCAATGCCTTTACTCTAGCACCTGTGCCGGGCGCGATTGCCTCGCTTGGCGCGAAACCGGTGTTTGTGGATGTGACCGAGGATTTGGTTATTGATCTGGATGATCTGGCTGCCAAGGCCGGGCAAGCGCGGGTTCTGATGCTAAGCCACATGCGCGGCCACCTGTGTGACATGGATCGGCTGATGCAGATTTGCGATGCGGCGGGCATTACGGTGATCGAGGATTGCGCCCATACCATGGGAGCTTCGTGGAACG
>ENA-OSET01002204-OSET01002204.1-sediment-metagenome-genome-assembly--contig:-NODE-2204-length-19076-cov-2.802726_pt1 | contig 19076 bp, 12 predicted proteins | sample MGYA00237882_ERZ534229 | MGnify/ENA primary metagenome ERZ534229 (study PRJEB26408, sample SAMN06266212) | sediment metagenome | isolation source: Hudson Canyon methane seep mesocosm | place... | reverse complement strand
AATAATGAAAACTAAATTTTGCAATGACAAAAGTAAGCACACTGGTGGTGAGAAATAAAAACACTTCGAATAGCGGTGAAAAGCTTTCACTAATGGGTAGTACTCTTCTCAATGCATTCAGAGCAAGCATATGAAATAGATACATTCCGTAGCTAACTTTACCGACTTCAATTGCTAAGCGACTATTTAGAATAATATAAATGACCGAATGTTTTGTCACCACTGCGCTGGCGATTAGCAGCGCCATCATGATATAGGTAAGCAATAAGGGAATGACACTTTGAGTTAACGAAATGCAGATCAGCATAGCGAATAGAAGCGCGCTGAAACGGTGAGCGATTAAGGTGTAAATTAATTTGAAGCTAGTCCTGTGATTCATCACATGGGCTAATAAGACACCGATACATATCGGAATTGCGACATTCTCTAATACTATGTAGGCCAGGGAATTTGGCGCAATGGGGAGGTTTACATTCTTAGTTAACAGCGCCATTAATATTAAACATAATGCCACAAGAATTGATGCTCGCTCATTGAGCCATTTCTCAATCGTAGGCCAGAGCAAATAGAATTGTTCTTCTGCTGCTAGGGACCAGGCAAAATAGAAAATAACCCTGTCGCCATTTAAGGCAACAAAGTAGTTAGAGGTATAAGTGACGAAATAAATTAAGTTGTCAAAAAAGGCTGCCCCATAGGCTGTAGGGCCTTCGATCAGATATACCACAATGACATAGAGCAAAATGACGGCATAATAGAGTGGGAATATTCTTAAGGTACGCCTTAAATAAAACTGCTGCAGTGAAATATCGCCAAAGGTACTTTTTTCTCGCAACAGTAACGTTGTAATCAAAAATCCGCTGATCACAAAAAATAACGTTACGCCATGGTGGCCAGCATGCCAAATTGAATCTATGGGGTATTGATCACCCGCGACATGATGCCAGATAACAACCAATATGCTCAGGCATCGAAGTCCATCAAGTGAATGAAAATGCTTCATCGAGATGAATTGATCATAAGCACTATTTAACTGATTTTGACGGTCATCAAGTCTGACCGATAAACGGAGTTTTGGCGTGTTAAGCATAAGGCTATCTCGTCAGTCTCTTTGGTCAATATTGCGGGTGTCGTAAAACACTTTTAGTAAAAATGCTATAAAAAGGCTTCTAGTAAAAATGCTATAAAAAGATAAATGCATGAATTGAGCCAAAGATATTTGTATTTAATAACAGTTACTTATGTTGAATCGCTGGGCTGGCTTAACTCGGTATTGCAATCTGCTAAGCAATTTGAAAAAGCTGCATATTTTATTCTTTAAGTGGCTTTAAAATTATCTCTTCAAGGTGCTGGTCTGGGAACAGGTCAATACCCAGTGTTGATTTTGCGTAGTAAAAAACGGAAAACATGATGAACAGGGTTGAGCCCCATATTAAGACTGTAATTATGCTGTGCAGCAAGCACTTGATCGACCAACTTAGGGTACCCGAAATAGCAATATTGACAGGTTCTCGTTTGTCTAATCCTAAATAAAATACAAGGTAAAAGCGTTTAAAAAACCAGAATGTTACTTCGATGTTAAGCACTTTTTTGGAGGGAACGCGAATGGCTCGTTTTAACACACTTTTGATTTCTTTGGTTTGTTCGAAATTAAAGTTTTTTCTAACGACGGGATTCATCTGGTCAAAATAATAATCTGAGCAGAGGAAGCGTTTGACAGATTTAAACTTACTATTCGTTAAATCCTTTTCGCTTTTTTTCCTAGATAGTTGTGACACAAGGTGATCTCCTATTTGGACTTAACTGGAGGGGAGCTGATTTTGTTAAGGGTGTTGTAATTTTTTGCTTTTGTTGTCTTTTCCAGATTTTTGTCATCACCGAAATAATGGCAAATACCAACATCAACTGATAAAAATTATTGGTTTGTTTGACCACCCACTCAAGTGTTGTTTGGATATATACTTGGCTAAGCGCGCCCAACAGAGCGACTGCAATATAACGATAAGCAGTATTTTTGAGGCGAATAATATTGATAATATTCTTGATATAGAAATACATCAGCATAATAAAAAATACCCCGAGTGTTACCCAACCAGCTTCTGCCGCAATCATTAAATAAGCGGTTTCGACCAGTCCGCGTTTCGTGCTATCACGACTTATTTCAGCCGGAATATCCGCCCCATAAGGGTAGGGGTCATTAATCTTGTGAGCGAAATTATTCAAGCCTACGCCGAAGATATTTTCATTGGCCATTTTTGCAGCCGCTTTCGCCAAATAAATACGCGTCAACGCTGACTCTTCTGGCGCGGTCGCAAAACGTTCAATGATCGAGTCGGACGCTTTATAGAGCGCAGCTGAACCGACCAAGGGCATGATGATTAATATCACCCATTTACGCTTTCTAAGCTGTCTTTGTTCTATATCTCTACCCCTATTTTTAAGTAATAGTGAGACAAAGAATACCAGGCAGGAATTGATTGCAAACAGCGCCAATCCGGCACGTGACAGGGTGGATAAAACACAAAAAGCAGACATGGCAAACAATAAAAACCATAAGGGTACACTGATTTTTGACCGGTTAAGCACGCGTGCAAGTGCCAGTGCACCGAGAATGGAGATATACATCGTTAAAGAGTTTTGATGAGGAAAGGGCCCCATTGCTTGAAACATACCCAAGAGGTATTTTTGTTTCACTACTGAGAAAAATATGTAAAAAATAATAATACCGACACTGTGCATCAATGTTTCTAATTGTTCTTCGTTTTGAATGTAGTTATACGCGATCCAAAAATAGAGATACATTCGTATCATTTTGGTTATTTCGAACGCGGAATAGATGAAAATATCAGAATGAATAATGGATATAAGTGAGCACAGAAAATACAAAATATACAGGATCGCCCCGGGCGGGAACCATTCAATATTATATTGTTTGGCGCGCTTGAAACTAAGTAAAAGTAGTATATACATGGCGATATCTACCATGCCAAACTCAAAGCCCTTGGAGGTACCTCGATAGGTTTCCATTGATACAAAGTTGATATCAACCATTTCGCAGGTGAAAAATATAAACAGGAAGAAGACAAGTTTTTCAATCCATTTATATTTAAGCGCTAGCATATAGCCGGTAGGTACACCGACTATTAGCACTACAAAAAAGACTAGATATTTAAGTTCGCTCATTATTTATTTAGTCGCAAACTAATTTCAGAATCCATATCGAATGCTAATAGACCAGCTTCGAGTGTGGGTACTATTTCAGCAAGAATGGCATTCCAATGACCCAATACGCCCTTGGGAACATAAATGATATCGTTAGGCTGAAGGCGGAAGTCTCGGGTTTCACCGTTTAATATCGCGCTTCGAGATAGCTTATATACTCTGGGGTGTTGTAAATTACCACGAACGACCAGTATCTCATCGCCAGCACTATTCTTGATACCTTCAGCATGTGCAAGCAAACGGCCTGCGGTCATATTGGGTTTGAATCCGAAGTATCCTTGTTTTTCTACTTCGCCAATGATGTACACCTCCTGATTCATTGCTGACGGGATAAAAATGTAGTCACCGTTGATTAGGGGGATGTTCATTAATGCATCGCCTTTTCTAAGCAGTAAGTCGAAATCTATCGGTAATATTTCATTTCCACGACGCACAAAGCTGTGTTCTAAGTCAGCTAATTCAATTGTATTATTATCAAACACGCCGACCGATAAACCTTCAGCTTTGGCTATAGCATCCGCGAGTTTCAAGCTACCATCGAAATAATAAAAGCCCGGCTTGGTTACTTTTCCCATTATTGTGAAACTTGAACTTTTCATGTCGTAAGGAATTAATGAGACTTTGGGGTAGTGAATGTATTGCGTTAGTTGCTGTTCAATTCTCTGTGTTGCTTCCGGTATGCTTAGGTTTTTAACCTGAATATCGCCGACTAATTTACAGGTGATAGTACCGTCCAACTTAACAATAATTTCTTTGGTATCGAGATCTTTTTCGTTATAGACATAAATATTAAACTTATCACCCGAAGCAATTTTGTATTCTGTGGTTTCTATTTGGTGTAGCTTTTTAATTAACTCGAGGTCTTGTTGAATGTCCATTTCATTAAAACCTGAAAGATTCCCATCTACTGGTAGCTCCGTCGGGAAATTTGTTTTATTTTGATTTAAGTTTGAAGCACAACCGGTCATTATTACTGAAGAAAAGAGTATTAATGAAAATACGACTCTTTTTCTCAAAGTGCCAATGAGCTCATGACTGAGAATAGAGTTAAACATCACACTTAATATATTTTTTAGGTAAACCGTTGAGTAGGATGCCGACATGACTTATCTCCCAGTTATCAAACATTTTGAGGGTGTTGTTAAGCGCGGTTTTGGGCGTGCTCTGGCTCTTAACCATGAGTAAATTAAAACCGGCTTGTTTGGTGATAGTTTTAAATAGTTGCAGGTGCGTATTCGGGGAAAAAAGTTCCCATATAACAAGGTCATATTGCTGATAACAGCTAGTAAGGAATGTGTGTAATTTTTCATCTTGAAGTATATCAAGGTAGATCTTTTGATTTATTTGAAAGTAGCACTTGTCTAGATTTTGGCTTAATTCTAGTGTGTCGATTTCACTACATGAACCACCGTCATTGATTACATTGTTGATAATTGAGTTGGCTGGCACATTGTCTAGTAATTCATCGGATTCGATGTGTAGTACTCGCTTGTTAAGCTTAACGAAGTTATTTGCAAACTCTTGAGCGATGAATGATTTACCATCTCCATTGGCGATACTTGCCACGGTTAGTAAGCTGCTCTGATTATTGTCGAAAGCTTGATGGGTGTTGGAGAAAAGTAATTGAAATTGAGAATAGAATACTTGATCACTGCTTTGATCTTTGTCTGGTAAAACGGCACAGAACTGTGCGTTACTGATATGCTGTAAGTCGAAAGCAGTTTTGATGGTATTACTGATAAACTCTCGAATGATGATGACTGCAGTGAGTAATATTGTGGCGAGAACCGCCAGCACGACAGCAATGATTTTTCGATAGGAGCGTTTTGGGAACTCGGCTAATTGAGCGCGTTCCAATATATCAAAGTCACTAATGTTAGACTCTAAGGCTAAGCTGGTTTCAATTAGGCGATCATTTATTTTATTGACCAGATTTTCATTACTGGTGATATTCTGCTGAAGTTGGTAATGATTTTGTTCCTGTTTTGCTAGTGTTGAAATTTTCTGAGAAATATCAAGTAGACTCACTTGATATTTTTTAATGCTACCTGCACTGGCAAGTAATTGTGAGTCGAGTTCTAGTTTCCTCAAAGATAGTTGTTCGAAAATAGGGTTGGTACCATATTCTACTTCGTCGAATTTCAGTTGATCAGATTTGTTTGATGCCTGTTCTAATTCAAGAACTGCTATTTTATGTAATAGGTGCTTAACTTTTGGGTTATCTACGGTGTAACGCTTTTTAAGTACTTCTAACTGATTTTTGAGCTCTTTGGTTCTATTGCCTTCATTGGTTCGTAATAATTCTGAGATGATGATTTTTTCACTCGTTGTCTCAAGTTGCAGGTTAACTTTTTTGGCGCGTGCGTGAATATCAGACTCTCTTACATTTTCATCTATCAGGCGCAATTCTAGTGTCGACATCGATCGGTATAAATTATCTTTTTGAGCGACAAAATCCAGAATGTTTTGTGTTTCCATAAAGTGCCTTTCTAGCGTGCGAGAATGGTAGAGTTCACTTTGAGTAGATTGGAGCTTATCTAGATAGTACTGGTGGATTTTTGTGGCTGCTGCATTTTGGATATTGGTGTAATTTGCGAGAAACGTTTCGCTAACTAGGTCGGCGATTTCAGCCGCCGTCTCCCTATCACTCCAAGTGACCTTGACTTCTATGACCTTTGATTTCGTACTTTTTTGAATAGATATATGGTTTCTGAGTTTTTCGGGCGTAGTATCTAGTTTCTTTTGAGCAATCACCGATAGTAAATTATCCCGCAATAAAATGGTTTCTAGTACCGTACTAGTATCGGTTTGCAGGTAAAGGTAGGGAATATCGGTCTGGCTAGACATATTCTTTGAATGGCGAATCAAGAAGGTACTTGATTCCCATTTGTTTTGAATTAAAACACTTAATAATTTATATGAACCGACAGCAATGAGTGCCCCCACTAAGATAGGAATTAGTAGTTTATACTGAATATTGATCCAAAAGATTCTCGGATCAATACTCGGTAGAGCTTGGTTGTCGGCTTCTATAGCGTTCATGACGTGGCTCGGTCTCTTTAATACGTAACTAAACGTTAAATTGTCGTGTCGTGGTGACTGACATCAGTTCTGCTTCCATGGTTTTACGAATATCGGTAATCGCATTAATATTTTGGGGAATGGGGCGGTTACTCAGGATCGACGCGAACGAATCCTTATCATCGGGGTGATAACCATGCATGCCGGGTATGACGTTTAGCCCCATGTAACTGGGGTTAATTAACAAGCCCACATTCATTAGGAAAAATAACTCGCCAAACTTCTTATCTTTGTGAGGGACCCGCATATCTTTAAGTTCTTGGTCACTGATGATCTTTCCTTCTTGGATACCTTGCAATGCGACGATAATTTTTTCTTTTGCTGCGTCATTGTTAAACCAAAAACGCGCCATGGTAGAGTCATACATGGCAACATAATCTTTTTCATACTCTAAACCTAATGACTCTATTTTTTTGATCAGATCAATACTGCCAGTAACGTTAGCCATACCATGATCTGAAATGACATATAGAGAAACATCTTCGTAATGTTCACAGGCTGTTTGGTATACATCCAGAACCTGCTTTTCTAACCACTGAATTTTTTCTTTCACTTTTTCACTTTGTGTGCCGACGTTGTGCATTAATCCATCTAACTTTGGTAAGTATAGGTAGTTCATTTTGATCTCGGCTTCACGGATCTTGGCTTTATTTTCTTCGACAATAGCTTCTTCAGAATGGCGCCAGTTTGAACAGTAATAAGGGATCTTATGGTCAACACACCAATCAAAAATGGTATCTGTATTCAAGATGCCATTTGGAACGAAATAGTCTCGCTTTTCTAAATAATCAAACAAGGGTAACTTTTTAAAAGGCACACTATAAAGCTCGAAATAACCGGTATAACCGTAGAATTTTGCAATTAACTTACTCAGGATATGACGCACTCTCCAACGGTCAAATATTTTTCCCGGTAGATGAGAAAGCAATTTAAACCATTTAAATGGTGACGTTTTGGGCGAGTAATAAAATGCTGACCAATGTCCATGCTCATCAGGGTAGCGACCCGTTAATATTGATGGGTCGGCTGCAGAGGAGAAACCAAAGGTGGTTTCAAGTTTTCGTGCATGGGGTAAAAGCTCGTTTAAGAAACCGTATTGTTGGTACACTTCCCAGCCAAAGGCATCTATAAACGTATAAATGGCAAGCTTCTTACCTTTTTTGACTTTTATTGTATGGTTTTGGGTAGGCTGCTCTGACTCTTTTAACGGGTTAATATTGTCAACATTATAAAAACCGTGTTTTGCTGTTGCTCGAAAACTGTTCATGATTAAAACTCCGTTAGCGATGGTTTAGATAAATCGTTTGTGCGTGTTATAAACTTTGCTGAATTTTAAATGGGTAAGTGATCATCTCAAGCTTTAAGCCAATGTGCGTGGCTAAGCGGTTCCAACTGAAGTGTTGGCAGCGCTGTAGACCTTTTTGGGAAAGTTCTGTTCTGAGTTGTTTATGTTGAAGAATAGATGAGAGCTTTTGACTGATATCTTTCACATTTCTTGGATTAAAGGTCAGTGCAGCATTCCCTGCAACCTCATTTAATGCAGAGTTGTTAGAGCAAAGTGTCGGGGTGGCACAAGCCATCGCTTCGACGAGTGGAATACCAAAGCCTTCATAAAGAGATGGAATGACTGACGCTAATGCCCCGTGATAGAGCGCCGGTAGCTCTTCTACTAATACATACCCTAGGAACTGAATTTTGTTGGCTAAGGGTGAATTTGAGACATACTTCTTGACCTGTTCAGCTCCATTCCAGTCGCCACCGGCGAAGATGATTTGTAAATCCTTAGTCTGCTCAGGCGAGAGCATTTCAAGGGCTTTAATCAGTTGTATATGATTTTTCCCTGGGTGTTCTATTCGAGAAACATAGAGTAAATAGGGCTGAGTGATCGCGTGTTTTTCCAGTACCTGTGGAATATTTTTCGGACGATTTTCCTGGTAGCGCCTATTGTCATACCCGTTGTAACAAACTGAAATTTTTTCATCACTCAGGTTCCAATATTTGATTACATCTTTTTTTGTATTGTGACTGATAGCGACAATATGCGTAATGTAAGGCAGGGCCATGGGTAACAGGAACTTGACATATAGGGTACGAGAAATATCGTATTTACCCTCCACAGCGTATTGAGATAAATCATGTACGACACCTAACACAGGTTTAGGTGACCAGAGGCACAGCCGTCTATTTATGGCCGGTAAAATTAAGCTAGTGCAATTAGTAAACATCAGTATGAAAGGTAAAAGGAATAGGTGCCAAAGAATGTTCATCACTGGCCCTGCAAAGACATTCGATACATTGATGATCGTTAAATTCTCGTGTTGGCAGGGGAATATCAGGGTATCGCGTCTAAGTAACGCTAGGGTAACGGTATTGTGTTTACATAAAGCTGCCGTTAACTGGTTTGTGTATTCGGCGATACCTGATTTACCTTGGTCGTAAACTAAGCCGCTGATAAATATCTGTTGTTGTGTCTTGTTGAATGAAGATGACATGGTCCCGAGCTCCCGAATGGTTAACAAGTTAAGCTAGTGGTGTGTTGACTTTGATGCCAAATTTCAACTTCTTGGTAAAATTGCAATAATTTCTGTATGTGGTTTGTCCATGAGTAATACGTTTTAGCCTGATATAAGCCATTCTTAATTAATTTATTTTGTAGGCTTTGGTCTCGATTAAGCTGGTTGAATGTATCTATCAGGCTAGATTTTTCGTAAGGGTTAAAAAATAGACCTGATGAATTATTTTCAATTAATTTGTTTAGGCCACCTACTCTAGAGCTAATCACGGGTAGTCCTGCAGCCCATGCTTCGAGTACTACAATGCCAAAGGGTTCATGAATAGATGGCAGGATGAAGAAATCGGCACTATGGTAAGCCGAGACGAGTTCAGGCGAATTGTGAGCCAATCCTGGAATGATGGTGACGTTATAATTGAGCTTCAGTTGATCAATTTTGTGTTGAAGTGCATCAAAATAGGTAGGGTTACTAATGGCTCCAATCAGTAGAAGGTGGTAGTTTTGCTCTTCATACTTATTTAAGCCATTAAGTAAGTCCAGTAACAACATTTGGTTTTTCTGCGTATCTATTCGACTGACACAGAGAATTAGTTTGCTGTTTGCATCAATGTTGTATTGCTGCCTGAATTCATTTTTTTGAGGCGACTTGAAGTTCTCCATATCTACCCCGTTTGGTAAATAAAGACAGGGTTTGTAGGGGAACTGCTTTTTTATCGATAAAAATTCGTCGTAGCCAATACAAATGATGCCTGATGCATCCTTTACGACACGGTCAGGGCGGGTAACGATGTCGAGCAATTTCCCATAATTAAGAGAGCCTTTGGTCGTTCCTGATAGTTGATCCATTTCTGATTTTGGGATTGTTGCCAGACCGCTGTGTAAGGTAACAACATAAGGGATATTTCGTTGCTTTGAAACAATTCGTGCGGTAGCGGCTAGTCGACCCAGGGTATGGCAATGAATGATCCTGCAAGATACGTTCATCAAGGCTTTGAATAAACCAAAGGAGTAAGGGTTACCGCCTTTTAGGTCGAGTGTGTTTTTCTTAGCTTTACTTAAACCTAAGCTAGGATAAAAATAGTTAAAGCGTGATATTGAGACATGACAATCATGATCAGATCCGGTTTGCGCCAGCGCACTAGTTGATAATATTGTGGTAGCAATACCGTGTTTGACTAACGATTGCGAGGTATGCCTAACCACGTTTTCTGTACTTCCCCAATTCTCGTCTGAGAAGCGACGTACTAAGTGAACAATTTTTTGAGAAATAGCCATAACCAAATAACTCATGTCAGTAATTATTGATTTCGTTGCTATGAGTATTGCAAGCTATCGGCCAATATTTTAAAAACAATGTGAACTAGTTAAGTGTCTGAAATATAGGTGTTTATGTGGGTTATTCTGATTTTGATAAAAGGCTATTTGCATTTTGCAATGGCATTTACTGCAAAATGCTTAGCAGAAAGGTAATCCAGGGACTACTTAAGTTTTTCTTGAGATAGAAAGTGCTCCAATGATTTTCTGGCTGACATGGCAACTTTGAAGTTTTCTTTTAAGTGCCCAACAGCCACCATCATGATGACGGCTTCGCTTTCTTTGATATCAATTACCGAACGGAGTAATTTGTCTCGTTCTTTGGTGACCGACCAATTCAAACAGCATGTGCCTAAGCCTAACGAGTGCAGGGCATATACCAGTGACATGGAAAACAGGCCACCATCTATCCAGCATTGGTTACGTTCACCTGCGGTAAAAAAGCATTCACGGTCTACCGTAATGACAAGCGCTGACTTTGCTTGTTGACCAAAACCCGAATTACCCATCTGGCAATTGAGAACTTTTTCTCGAGATGTCTTTTCGGTAAAGGCATGCACTTTAACTGCCTGTCGATTACACACGGTGGGCGTATACATCGCCATCTCAACGGCTTTTTCTATCAAGGAGAAATCAATTTCTTTATCTGAAAAATTTCTGACACTCCGTCGAGATTTAAAAAATGGTAGCAAATCTTGATGCGCTGAATCAAGCCATGACTGCTTATTAATTTCATCGTAACCTCCATTCACGAATGCTTTATTATGTAGGTGGCTCAAGTGGTCGATATCTTTAAATAGCTTGGTATATGTGACCTTATGTTCAAGATTAAATTGCTTATATAAGCGTAGTACATCGATACTGATCTGAATCGATGGGTTGTCTCCATACTTACTTACATAGAGCAGCACTTGCCTCACGAGTCTTTCTGCTACCCCGTGGCCAAAACCTGGCTTGGGTTTTCTGAGCGCGAGTGCTTTTTCAATTTTGTGTAAATCAGCGTCTATCCAGGATAATAACTGCTGCTCGGAGCCAAAAAACTGCAAAACAGATGAATGCTTGAGGAAACGTTGCATGTCGTAGACATAATTGCTGAATAGTTCACTTAACCTGCCGGGCAAAAACATCAGCGCCCGAATGGTTTGTTTGAGTTTTGTCGGTAAAAGTGTGCTTAGCATATTCATTAACGTAACCTCGTACTTGTTTACTAGCGGCTAACAATCGATAAGTAGATAGATCACTTTGTAGCGGTGTTGTGACTTAGCTCTGGATTAATGATGTGTGACAGAGCTTCGATGCCTTTGTTAAGCCGTGCATGCATACGCAGCCGGACTAACCTCGATACTTCTTGGTAAATTATCTTTTCGTTGAATAGCTTTTCTAGTTCTTTACTGAGATGGTCGAATTTAATTTTCTCTGTGGTGCCAGCAGTGCAAAAGCCAAATTCAGATAAAAAGTTACTGACCTTTGATCCTCGGCCAATGCCAATGCACGGTGTATCACTTATCGACGCAAAAATAAGAAGGTGGAGACGGCTGCTAATAATGACATCCATTTTTTCGGCTAGGCCGGCAACTGCGCGTGGGTCAGTTGAGCCTTGAGCGATAATGGTTTTGTCTTTGTTAAACATTTTATTACGAATATCAGCCATTGCTTCAAAATCAGTGATCGGGTTCATGGGGATGAATACAATGTTGGCGTCATAGTGCGTAGAAATTTCATCTAACCAGCGAGCAAAAGGCATATTTTCGGTAATTTGTTGTTGGGATGAAATACAAATCCCTATTAATTTGGCATTTGTGTTGAGAGTACTCATCATCTTATCACCCCAAATTGTGCCATTAGGTGCCTGCAAAGGTAATGTTATGGCAGGATCAGCAGCAACCAAGGGCGGTGTTTCAAGGTTTGAGCGCATTAGTTGCGTTTTGCTTTGCTCGTCGCGGTTTATGACTAAGTCACAATTATCCAAAACAACTTTTAGTTGCTGTCGTAATCTACGTTCTTTTCGTAGTTCATAGGTTCTGACAAAATTGATTTGGTTCGCCATTATCTTATTAAGTGTCGTTAATAATGTGAGTTTTAAACCGCTTGAAAGCGTAAAGTGAGCAGGGTTTAGGGTGTCATTCATACCGGTACAAAATACTACCGTTTTGATGGCTCTATTTTGTGCTGCCAGCAAACAGGCCAAACTGGTGTCTGGGTAGTCGGATAAACCCGTTGCACCCGACCAGATAAAAATATCCACCGTTGATAATGCGGCTAAGAAGGAAATGTCATCCTTCTCGTTCTCGGAAAAACCACTATGAAGAGCGCATGTTTTGACACTCAGTAATTGGGCGGTATTTATTGGGTCCCCGGTACTTACCGTGATGTCTGCTTTGGGGCAGACTGACCTAACAATATCAACAATACGTTCCAGGATAGCTTCGTCGCCTATGTTATTGCATCCGAAAGGAACACCTCCTAGTAGAATTTTGGTAGTCGACATGGGTTAATCTCCTATGTTTGTTTGGTATTTGGTTTTGGTAAGGAAAACTTAAAAATACTTTCTTTAAAAAAATTGACATACGCACTGAACTTTCCATTTAAGATCATGTTTAAGTCGCTTGTATCTTCATCTGAGAAAAGACCGAAAAGCTTTATTACGACAGCGATTCCAATAGCATATAAGGGAGCTAGTGCAATCAGTGTTAGTAGGCTGGGACTGTGTGTGAAATATTGAATGCTAAAGCCAATGATCATGGATATGCCGAAAATACGTAGGAAAAATGATCCCGGGAAAAATATCCCTCCCAACACTTTTTTAACCACATATAGGCGTACTGGAATGGTAAGGGCAAATGTCAGAAAAATGGCCAACAGTGCTCCCCATACACCCCACTGTAAATGAACGATAAACAGGTAGTCTAAAATTAGGTTTACACTCAGCTGCATGAGTAGTGTTGGGAACATATTTAGCACTTTCTCTTTCGCTTGAATCCCCATCGACAAGGGCATAGAAATTAGTGGTAAGAGGTGAATTAAGCAAAAAACTGAACATAGTTCTGCGACCCGGCTAAATGAAGGGCCATAACTAAAGACCAAGATCTCGGGCGCAAAGAAGAAACCGAATGTCGCGATAGGGACGGTTAATAGTATGAGTATTTTGAAAAATGCTCTGATAAGCCTAGGTAAAGCGTTATGATCTTTGACATACGCTTCAGAAAACCCAGAAACAAATAGGTCTTGAACTGCCGCAGGGATGAATACAATGGCCATCATTGGAAGAGAAAAAGCCAGATCGTACATACCGACAATTTTAGCTTCATGTTGTCCACCAAGAAAGAAAATTTCTGTGTATTTCAGCATCAAAAGTCTAACTAGCATTGACGCAGCGATTGAGCTTGAATGCTTTAATACTCTTTTTTTACCAAGAGAATAAGGTGGAGATCTCCAATTCAAAGATTTGAGATACTGATAGATAGCCAGACCGGCTATCAGATAAATTACGCCGTAAGACAAGGCGGGGGCAAATAGCGCATTAGAAACTGAAGGGTCAATTTCTAAGAAAATATAAAGAAGTGTGATCCAGAAAATACCATTAATGGTAGAGAATAGCGTTAAGGTTCGTGCTCTATACAAAGACGTTAGTATGGCATTTACATTTGTTTTAATGAGTTCAAAAATGACTAATAGCAGTGTAAAAAGCAGCGCACCCTTAAATGCAATTGAAAAGTAGGCACCGATCATATCTGAACTTAAATATAGGAGGCTGCCTATTAGAATAACTGCTATTAGTTGCAAGCTGCTTGCTTTCAAAATTAGCCGCTTAACACCCGCTTTATTTTTATGCAGAACTAACTCTGGAATAAAACGCATGAAGGCCCCTGTCATTCCCAAAGTGCAAACTAAAATAAGAACTTCTGCGATACTTTTGCAAATTACATAAATACCGTAATCCTCGGTTCCCAGGTACCTAACAGTAAGGATTGATATTGAGAAATATACTATAAAAAGTAGCAACTTACTGATTATTACCCACGGAATAGCGTTGAGTAAAGAGTCTGAAAATGCTGATGTTTTCTCATCCATTATTGCTCTCACTGTAACGACAACTAAAAAGAATGTTCATATCGCTATCATTGCAATTTTGAGACCAAACAATGTTAAATATAAAAAAAGCCATTCAAAGGAATGGCTAAAGAGGTGAGGGTGGGGTAAAGCGTAAAGGCTTCTTTTTGATTTATTCCCAGGCTTGTATTTTTCGATAAAGTGTAGAAGGGCTGACATGTAATAACCCTGCTGCGCGCACCACATTACCTTCGCAATAATCAATCGCTTGTTTGATCGCTTGCTCTTCAATTTTTGATAAGGGTTCACTGTGTGTTACTTCAGTTCAGTTTTCTTGCCCCTCTGTATTGCGTCGTTCAACCGTGGCAACTTGTGGAATTTGTTGAGTATCAGGCTTTGCTGTAAGGTGAGGTGCTTTCTGCATTTCCATCTTGAGATCACTCAAGCGCAAATTGAGCGCACTTGCTAAGCATTGGTCTGTGATGAGTGGGCTACTAGACATGACGACGGCACTATGAATTGCATTTTCAAGTTGTCTAACGTTGCCAGGCCATTGATAAGATAAAATAAGCTTCTCAGCAGTAGATGAGAAGCCAACCACGACTTTATCTTCAAGATTAGTAAACTTGGTAAGAAAGGCCTGTGCTAGTACGTATGGATCATTATCACGCTGCCTAAGGTCGGGTAAATGGAGTGATATTACATTTAGTCTATAGTACAAATCTTCACGAAGTTTTTTCTCACTTATCGCGACAATAGGGTCTCGATTAGTCGCACAGATGAAACGAATGTCGACAGTTTCAACTTGACCACTACCTACTCGTTGAAAAGTGCCTGTTTGAATAAACCGGAGTAGCTTAGATTGTAAACTGATATCCATCTCAGCTAGTTCATCAAGAAATAATGTACCGCCATTTGCTTGGGATGCTGCCCCATCTCGCTGGTTAATTGCGCCAGAGAATGCGCCCTTTATATGACCAAATATTTCGGACTCCATTAGCTCACTTGGTATGGCTGCGCAGTTAATTGCGATGAACGGACCTTCAGTGCGCTTGCTTAAATTATGCAAGGCTTGGGCAGCGACCTCTTTGCCAGTGCCACTTGCGCCGGTGATCAGAACTGACGCGTTACTGGGTGCGGCTTTTTCGATTGCATTGTAAATAAACTGCATATTAATTGATGAGCCAATAAAACCTTGAAATTGATCTTTTTGTTGATTCTTATATTGATTTAAGGTGTGCTTTAGCAGTGCGCGTTCGGCAATGACCTGTTGGGTAAATACAGCTTGATCAATAGATTGCGCGAGTTCAACGTTATTCCAGGGTTTATGTATGAAACCCCATATATGGCCTTCATTAATGGCACCCATGACAAGTTCATCTTCTGAAAAACCGCTGAGTACAATTCGAATTGTTTCTGGGTATGTTTTGGCCACTTCGCGTAACAGTTCTTCTCCCGTCATTTCAGGCATCTTCATATCTGACACGACAACATCAATGACTTCATTTTTGAGAATTTCTAGGGCGTCATGACCACTATTTGCATAAAAACATTGATATTGGCTATTACGCATAAATCGTTTGAGCGTTTCGAGAATATTCTGTTCATCATCAACAAATAATATGTTTGCAGTTTTAATGGGTGACACTTCTTCCATATCGATTCCCCTTCATCCTGTTATTAAAGGCAGTTTATTGTTGTGGCAGAAGTACTTCCATTTACACTATTGAGTTAGCTTCTGACTACTACTTTTCGATATACCTAAGCCTAGACCATGATCTGAGGTCTAGTCTGTGCTCTTTTTTATTCTCCTGATGTTTGATATCAGTATAGTAGTTTATATTACTGAAAATTCTTGTTCCCTAAATACAACAACCCATTGTCGCCTATTAACGTCATATTTTAACCTTTGGTGTTTTGATCGTTGCTTGAAATGGGTAATGTAATGACAAATGTTGTGCCTTCATCAATTCTGCTATGTACCTTAATATCACCTCCATGGTTTTTGATAATGTCGTAACAGATCGACATGCCAAGCCCAGTACCTTCTCCTACGGGTTTGGTGGTAAAAAATGGATCAAAAATATGTTTTAGGTTAGTTGTGGGAATGCCGCAACCATTGTCTGTGACCTTTATTAGGATATTGTTTTTATGGCATTTTGTTTGTATGTATAGCAGACCATTTTTTCCTGTCATTGCATGCGCTGCATTTACAAATAGGTTCATTAGAACCTGATTTATTTGTCCTCCCATACATTCAAGAAGAGGTAGTGGCTCAAGGTCTTTATCTACAGTGCAATGGTACTTAAGCTCGTTCCAAACCATTTTCAAGGTTGATTCCACGCACTCATTAATATCAATTAAAGAGCCCTTTTCACCTGAATAGGTATACCCCTTCAGTCCTTGAATGATTTCTTTAACCCGTTCTGCGCCAGTAATAGATTCACCAGTGATGCAGTCGAGGTCATTAATGACAAAGTCTAAGTCTTCCTGTTGCAGGGTGATGGCGATGTCATTAAGTTCGTTATGTAGCCTTTTTTGTTCTTCTTCTGATAGTTTGTCTTTTAGGGTGAAGAGTTGTGAAATGAGTGTTTTCAAGAAAGTATTATATTCTTGCAGCATGGTTAAATTGTTCATAATAAAGCCGATTGGGTTATTGATTTCATGGGCTACACCCGCGGTGACTTGACCAAGCCCAGCCATCTTTTCAGAGTGAACTAAGGTGTCTTGATTGCGTTTCAACGCTTCATTGCTTTCAACAAGAGATTTTTCCCTGAGTTGAATTTTTTTTGCCATATCGGTGATTTGATCTGACAGTTGTTGGATTTCAATGGTGATTCGTTTGGTTTTTTTTAAATGAGGTGAGGAGCCTTTACTAACTGCGTTTGCAAAAGACTGCAAGCGTTCGATGGGACGAACAAAAAACCATTTACCCATGATGAAGGCGAAGCCAATTGCAAAAAATGCAATAAAAACAGAACTGAGTATTAAACGGTTTCTAGCTTTGGTAAAAGAATTATTAAGTGATGATGCATTGATGCCATACGTTAGTCGAATACCTGTTTGGCTTTTTGGCAGCTCGGTCAAAGAGTTAATTTTACGGGCTCCCCATTTAACTTCTATATCATTATTAGCGGTTGCGCTAATTTGAATATCGCTAATATTGTTCAAGCCAAGCGTATTCGCCATCTCATTGACTGATATATAGGAGACTAAAACTCCTTCGATCGATTCGCCATACTGGACTGGAAGGGCAATTTCCCAATATTTAAGGTTGCTGGTGAGGTTGATTAAGATGTTTGTTTCTTTTGCATATAACGGATGAAAGCGTTGAAGAATTAATACTTTCGGTAGTGGTTTATTGTCTAGTACCTTGCGTTGCTCTTCAATAGTCGTACTGCAAAATATCTTGTCGCCTTTAAAGTCAAAAATTTGTTGTGGGTATTGTTTACCAATAATGGATTGAGTATTGAAATAGTCGCGTATAAGGCCGGTATTTGCACCAGGTTGCATGGTAGTTTGTTGGACGATAGGGTTTTTTGCTTGAGATTGAAGTTGAATGACCCTCACGTCAATGAAACGCTCTATTTGGTTTGCCAGGTTTATCGCTCTTTGTTTATTTGAGTCTAGGTAGTGTTTTGTCAGGTCCACTTTTAGATATTGAGTCATCACGGTTAACATAACCACACTCATCAACGAGATTACCGTAATAAGAAAAAGTGAAAGTAACCTTTCCGTTTTAGGTGGGCTGTTAGAAATAACCTTATGTAGACTATTCGACAAGGTCGATTTAACGCCCATTAAGCTCCTCCTAATTTTTTCGTATTTTGCTTTATAATCCGAATGTTCCCCTTTTCGTCATACTCTGCCATTACGAAGTCCTCTATGGTGAGAGCTTCATGCGCGTCAGGAGAATCTTTTGAGTATTTTGAGAAGGGTCTTTCGTAAACCTTTATTAAACCTGATATTTTTCTATTGAGTGATTCTAGTTGTGCTTTTAATTGATGGCTATCTTTTTTGGGGTCGCCGGTGAGCGTGATTTCTTTTGATGCTGATATCAAAATATTAGTTAAATCGTAGGCATGGATAAAACCTGATGGGGCTTTAACCTCTTCAGGGCTAAACTTTTCTTTGTTAAGAATATGGGCAGCAGCTGCCAAGGCTTTTTTGCCTTCAGAAGAAAGAGGCGCTTGCAGGAAAGAGAAGCTTGTTTGAATAAAACTGAGGTCTAATTGTTTGATTGCATCCGCGCCCAATTGGTGGAAAAATTTCCCGCCAGTGATGCCCCAGTGACTTCTGATTGGTTTTTGGCGAGAAATGTCCAGTGATAACATTGCTTTTGCAAAGGTAATTCCTTCCGGCGCATTCGCTACGAGTACAAAACTATCGGCACCCCGTGAAACTGCATTTTCTAGTATGGTCCGCGCTTCATATTGCCCAATACCCCATTGGAAAAAATGAATGCCACTGGCTTGTTGACGTAACTCAGCGAGTGCTTTTGTCATAGTCTTCTTGTTAGATTTTCCCCAGCCAGTGTTTTCAAGTAATAGAAAAGGATGAGTGAACCCGGAATCCTTCACGGTATTTTTAATAATTACCTTGCCCGCTTTACTATCATCTACAGATAAACGAAATATCCAATTTTCTTTAGTGGGAGAACGGGTGATAGGCGTCGCCGCAGCCCACGGTACCAAGGTAAGAATTTTGTTCTCATTGATGAAATCTCTTGATGCAATTAATGGCGGGGAGTGAAGGCCGCCAAAGACAGCGAGTGCTTGAGGGTCAGATACAAACTCTTCTAGGTGGCTGCGGCTTCTTGGCGTACTGCCGTGGTGGTCTTTAATGACTAATTCAACCGGGTGGCCCCCTAAGCGCCAATTTACTTGAGATAACGCTGTGC
>ENA-OSET01002202-OSET01002202.1-sediment-metagenome-genome-assembly--contig:-NODE-2202-length-19084-cov-5.520019_pt1 | contig 19084 bp, 18 predicted proteins | sample MGYA00237882_ERZ534229 | MGnify/ENA primary metagenome ERZ534229 (study PRJEB26408, sample SAMN06266212) | sediment metagenome | isolation source: Hudson Canyon methane seep mesocosm | place... | reverse complement strand
GGACAATGATGAAAAGTTCAATAAAAACAGTATGTTTAGTGTTCAACAACAGTTAATACAAACATAGCCATTAATAAATGTAGCACTAACGATTAACTGACTCTAATGAAGGATATTGATTGCACTGATAGTAAACTCCTATCAAAGAATAGCGTTTATTAATGCAAGAGCAGTTATCCACATTAATTGTTAAAACAAAAGAGAAACTATTGAAGTGTGCTTCGTCCTAAATGTGCATTTACCTACCCGTTTGAAAATCAATGTTTTGTATTTCATTACTAGGAGTGAATCTTTTTCGAAAGCTTGTTCGAGTCGAAACAAGATTTAACAAGAGTAAAAAAAACATATTCTATTTAGTTAGGTTAAACGCCCTAGCCATTTTAAAAACAAAAAGGCACAAAGCTAAGGCGTTCTTTGTATTGGTGTAACACTATGTTAAAAAATGACTTAGTGTCATTGGTTAGTGCGTTGTTCAGGCGTAAACATAGTCAGGAAGTCTTCTGGTAGCCTTGGTTCTGGTAATGCAAGAATATAAACAACACGATCTTTAATCGCACCTTCGGCATGCAGCTCTCCCATAGGCACTATTATTTTATCCCCAGCGCTGACCATCGTTCTCTTGTTTGTTTCAGCATCGAGAAAATCCGTTTCTCCTTCCATAATATAAGCCTGCACTTCATCTTTATGCCAATGTACTGGAGGCCCGTCTGTGGATCCCGATACAAATGTAGTTGGCCAAGTTCCATTTTTTTCAATATCGTCTAAGACTTCTTTTTTACTAGTAAAAAATTGCTTATAAAACTTTAATCCCATTTGAAATACTCCTTTATCTAGATTTTGATTGTCTAACACGTTGCAAAGAATACAACTGGTTACTTGCGCAGTAAATAGGCATATAATCATTACATTCATGTAAGGAGAGCACGAATGGATTTAAACAATATCCAATTATTTGTTGAAGTAGTGAAACGAAACAGTTTTGCCGAAGTCGCCAGAATACGAAACATTGACCCCTCTTCTGTATCGCGGTCTATCCGAAAACTTGAAACCACCTTAGGTTTTCGACTTTTCCAACGAACAACCCGCAAGTTATCGCCGACTGAGGCAGGAAAGTCCTACTTTATGCAAGTAGAAGGACTAGTGGCTACATTTCTAAAAGCTGGGGAACAGGCTTTAGATCTATCGAATGAACCTATTGGTAATCTTAGAGTTTCGGCTTGTACCTCTTTTGGGCAAAAAAAATTAGTACCTTTATTGCCAGTAATGAGGAAAAAGTATCCCCAATTAGTAATCGATTTGGTGCTTGCAGACAACCATGTGGATATTGTTGAGCAACAAATTGATGTTGCGATTCGTTTTGGTAAAAGGCCAACGGATGATTTTATTTGTAAAGAGTTGGCACCCAGAAAGTTTGTTGTGTGTGCTAGTCCGGCTTTTATCAAATCCAGTAGCATTACAAAAAGCCCGCTATGTTTAAGTGAACTTGAATGTCTTAGGTTTTCAATTCCTGGATATCGTGAAGCATGGAAATTTCGTCAAGCTAATAAAAAAGAACTGGTGGTGCCTGTCACAGGGCATTTATTGATTTCCCATGGTATGACAATGACCGCCAGTGCTGTTGCGGGCCTTGGAGTGGCATTACTCCCTGATTGGCTGTGTCGTGATGAATTGAAAAATGGCAGCTTGATAGACTTATTTCCCAAATATGAATGTGCAGCAGCAGATTTTGATACCTCAGCATGGTTAGTTTATCCAAGCAGAGATTACATGCCTTTAAAACTCAGTGCTTTTATTGATTGTTTGAAGACTGAGATCCAAGAATTTACTTAAACCATTCACAACACAACTTAATCTCTCAATAAATACGCATTAAAAGGCTACCGTTCAACTGCTTACTTTATTGGCCTCAATCTGCTCAATAATTTTGTCAATTTCTTTAATTGCTCTTTTGTAAATATCAGTTTTTTCATCCATTAAATCGACTGTCACAATGACAATATTCTCAAATTGGTAATTATATAAAAGCTCTGGCTGTATTAGGCTCAAATCAGAAATTCGGATAGCCTTGATCAAAAAAGAGGGAAATATACTTTCTAATATCACTTCAAGGTGCGTATCTTCTATTCGTTCAATGTAGCTGTATTCACTTTCAAGAATTTGTAACATTGTAATTAAGTTTTTATGCTTAATGTGTTTGATATCACCGCTACTGACTAGAGTTTGGTAGATAGTACTTTTGCGTCTAAAGTCAGAATAACTCTTGAGATTAAGTGCGTATTGGGCCAATTCATGTTTTCTGGATTGATCATTGGTGGCAATAATTTGTAGCGCTTTTTTATACTGTTCACGAAACTCATTACTGTATTCTATTTGCGCTTGTAAGGTGCGTTTGTCATCGAGCAACTGGCTGGATAAATCCTGATAATACTGATTTTCAATTTCACGATATTCCTGATTCTTATCCCAGTTATCAAATTGCAACGCTAATAGAATACCAAGCACTATCAAAAACACTTCACCAAAGGTAGATAACAAATAATAGGACGCGCCATGACGTAATTTTAATCTGTCGAGTAACTTTTTTATTGGCAACATAATTGACCACCTTAAGCGCTTATTATTTTTGCTCTGCCCTTTTCAAAAAGCCTGCTATACAAAGCAAAGTGTTAATAACAAAAAACCACAGCTTAGTTGATGAATGATCTGGAATAATTAACCAAAGCTCAGTTGACCTTACCAATTCAAATCATCTGGAATATCATACTCAGCATACCATTTATCATTTTCACTACTTTTCTGATCCTCTTCGCTAATATTATCCGCGCGATACACCACAATAGACTCATCTCGCTCGTCAATTTTATTGGCTACCGGCATAGGCACCAATTCATAACCGTCGTTTAGTTTAACAATAGCAAGTTTGCCCTGGCTGATTTGTTTTTGCGTAGATTGGCTAACATACATACGTTTGATTAACGTGCCATCGGTGAAATTACACACCACTTCTTCTTCACGCTTGGAGCCGGCAAATTTAGGTTGTTTATTCGCTTCAATCAATTGTTTGATTTGCGCAACTAGTGCCTTTTTTTCGGCTTCTTGTTTGGTTTTTTTATTAAGCTCTCTATCTTTGGATTTTTTTGCTTCAATTAATTTTTCAGCAGCCAATTTTGCTTCATTGGTTTGCACCACATTATGGTTTTTCTGCGCTTTGGCTTGTTTGTTTTTTTGTTGACGAACTTGTTTGGCTTTTTTCTTATCAGCTAAACCGGCTTTGAGTAATTGCTCTTGTAGAGAGAGGGCCATAATTGAATGCCATTTTTATAAAGTTTAAAACAATACGGCAGCCAGAAGCTGCCGTAGAATAAAAGGATAAACTGGCTAAGTTACTTTTTAGGTTTCTTACGTTTATCTTCTACTTTCCATTTTCCATCAGTACACCAAGCAGACCAACCTGTGGCTTTACCTTCTTCGTTTTCTGACATTACATATTGCTGCTTAGTTTTACGGCTGTAACGCACGATACTTGGGTTGCCATCGGGGTCTTTAGCAGGTGCATCGGCCAAATAATAAAACTTGGGCGAAATTCTATCTCTAAATCGAGCCAACTCTGCCACTTGCGGAGCACGGGTTTCTCTTGATTTAGGAAAATTATGCGCCGCTAAGAAAATGCCTGATGCACCGTCTCTGAGTACAAAATGCGCATCAGATTTAACACATTCTAATTCAGGCAAATCAGTAGGATCTTCTTTAGGTGGCGCGGCTTCGCCATTTCTGAGTAACTTACGAGTGTTCTTACACTCCTCGTTAGTACAACCAAAATATTTACCAAAACGGCCGCTTTTCAATTCCATATTCGATTTGCATTTATCACACTCAAGAATAGGCCCTTCATAACCTTTAATTTTAAAGGTGCCTTTTTCCACTTGAATGCCTTCACACGCTGGAGAGTTTCCGCACACATGTAACTTGCGAGACTCGTCGACTAAATAGCTATCCATAGCTGTACCACAGTCATCACAACGGCGTTTTGAACGTAATACTTCGGTTTCTAATTCTTCTTCATCTTCGACTTTGATGACTTCATCACCAGAGGTCAAATTCATAGTACCTGTACAGCGCTCTTTAGGCGGTAAACTGTAACCAGAACAACCTAAAAACACGCCTGTGCTAGCGGTACGAACATTCATTGGACGTCCACATTTAGGGCACTCAATATCAGTAGGAATAGCCTGATTTAAACGCATCCCCCCTTCTTCTGGCGACTTTTCAGCAATATGTAATTTTTGCTCAAAGTCCACATAAAACTCATCTAACACTCCTTTCCATGAGGCTTTGCCTTCAGCAATTGCATCCAGTTGTTGTTCCATGTTTGCGGTAAAATCGTAACCAATTAAGTCATCAAAATTTTCCATCAGTCTATCGTTGACAATCTCCCCCATTTTTTCAGCATAAAATCGTTTACTTTCGATTCTAGCGTAACCTCTATCTTGAATGGTAGAGATTATACTGGCGTAAGTAGATGGGCGACCAATGCCGCGTTTTTCCAACTCTTTAACCAATGAAGCTTCATTAAAACGTGCCACTGGTTTAGTAAAATGTTGTTTAGGATCTAGGTTTTTAAGGTCTAAGCTCTCACCTTCTTTTACATCAGGCAACAATAAATCTTCTTCACCTTTTTTACGCTGTGGGTTTTGTACTTTAGTCCAACCATCAAACTTTAATACGCGGCCTTTTGCGGTTAATTCAAACTCACCTGCTTTGACTCTGATGGTACTTGCATCATATTTAGCAGGGGTCATTTGACATGCCACAAACTGACGCCAAATTAATTCGTATAAACGTTGCGCATCACGCTCAACATCTGTGATGGATTCAGATTTCAGTAACACATTAGAGGGGCGAATAGCTTCATGAGCCTCTTGTGCGCCTTCTTTACTGCCATATTTAATCGGATTTTCTGGCAAGTAGTTATTGCCAAAATTATCGGTAATGTAATCGCGGCAGCTGTCTACTGCTTCTTTACCCAAGTGGGTAGAGTCAGTACGCATGTAAGTAATGTGACCGGCTTCATACAAACGCTGAGCCATCATCATGGTTTTCTTTACACCAAAGCCCAAACGGGTACTGGCAGATTGTTGTAGCGTTGAAGTGATAAAAGGCGCTGACGGTTTACTCTGAGTAGGCCTAGATTCGCGACTAACCACTTGATAACTCGCACTTTCTAAAAAGCTCACGGCTTTGTCAGTCTGGGCTTTATTCACCGGCTTAAATGCCGCGCCACTTTCTCTGACCACTTGCATACGCAAGTTGGTTTGTTTTGCGGTATTTAAATCTGCATGTAGATCCCAAAATTCTTCAGGTACAAAGGCTTTAATTTCCCGTTCACGTTCAACAACTAAACGCACAGCAACCGATTGAACACGGCCTGCTGACAAGCCTCGAGCTACTTTTTTCCACAATAATGGCGACACCATAAAACCTACAACACGGTCCAGAAAACGTCTGGCTTGTTGGGCATTCGCCATTTCTATATTCAATCTTCCAGGATGCGAAAAGGCTTCTTGGATTGCGTTTTTAGTGATTTCGTTAAATACCACTCGCTGAAAATCTTTGCCAGGTTCATCAATTAACTCACGCAAATGCCAAGCAATGGCTTCCCCTTCCCTATCCAAATCCGTTGCGAGATAAACAGTGTCGGCATTTTTTGCCAACTTTTTGAGTTCGTTAACAACTTTTTCTTTACCTTCTAGCACATCGTAATGAGCTTGCCAATCATTTTTAGGATCGATACCCATACGATCGACTAATTTTTTATAGTCATATTCACGCAAATACTTTTCGCGCTTTTTTTCAGAGAGAAGTTTGAGTTCTTTTGCTGGTTTTTTAGGCGCAACTTTGCCCACAGCCTTGTGAGGAAGATCCCGAACGTGACCGACACTAGATTTAACAATAAAATCTTTGCCGAGATATTTATTAATCGTTTTTGCCTTCGCCGGTGATTCGACAATGACTAGATGTTTTGCCATAAATTGGTTTTAACCTTTGATTTTTATAGGTTTTTATTGGTTAGGCAAACGTAACTACACATTTACCTCTCAAAAATGCTTTTTAACATATATCGACAAAATGAATATAAAACAAGTTCTTCTTCATACTTATCCAATATTCTTTTTTTTGCGGCGCATTTCGCTGTTCACTTTTCGAACAGCTGCATTGGCAGAACAAACAAAAACAGTATAATGCTCAGCAATTCGTTTCTTGAACGTTATTTTAGACAAAAAATATCAGGTGTAAATGACCTAATTGTCATGGATAAACAACAGTAAGTGAGGTTTAGATGAAGCAATTTGAAGCCAATTTTGATGGATTAGTGGGACCGACCCATAATTATGCAGGGTTGTCATACGGTAATGTAGCATCGTTGAGTAATGCGAGTGCTTCAAGCAGTCCTAAACAGGCCGCTAAGCAAGGGTTAAAGAAAATGAAGGCCCTAGCTGACCTTGGCATGGTTCAAGGTGTTCTGGCGCCACAGGAGCGCCCTGACATTGCTTCACTGCGTAGATTAGGCTTTGGTGGAACTGATGCGAACGTTTTAACCATGGCCGCCAAACAGGCGCCGGCTATATTTCAGGCATGTTGTTCGGCGTCAAGTATGTGGACTGCCAATGCGGCTACCGTATCACCTAGCGCGGATACCGGTGATGGAAAAATTCACTTCACTCCTGCCAATTTAACCAATAAGTACCATAGGTCATTGGAACCAGAAGTTACTGGCAGAATTCTGCAAGCGACCTTTGCCAATAAAGAGTATTTTGCACATCATACTCATTTGCCAGATAACGAACACTTTGGTGACGAAGGCGCAGCTAACCACACACGCCTTTGCAGAGAATATGGCAAAACGGGTCTAGAAATATTTGTTTATGGCCGTCATGCGTTTGATACCAGCAAACCTGCACCGAAAAAATTCCCAGCACGACAAACACTCGAAGCGAGTCAAGCAGTAGCCAGATTGCACGGACTTAGCGATGAAAATATTGTTTATGTGCAGCAAAACCCTGATTTAATTGATCAAGGTGTATTTCATAATGATGTGATTGCCGTAGGTAACCAAAATGTTTTGTTCTATCACGAACAAGCCTTCTATCAATCACCACAGGCAATTGCTGAAATAAAACAAAAATTTGTTGGCGATGACTTGCACTTTATCTGTGTAAAAACTGATGAAGTGACTGTGCAAGACGCGATTAAAAGTTACTTATTTAACACTCAAATTATCACGTTAGCGAATGGTGATATGGCAATAATTGCACCTACTGACTGTAAAGAAAATCCAGCCGTGTCTAACTATTTAACTAATTTAGTCGGGCAAAACACGCCGATTAAACATGTTTATTACCATGATGTTAAAGAGAGCATGCGTAACGGTGGTGGACCAGCCTGTTTGCGCTTACGAGTGGCGATGAATGAAAAAGAATATGCTGCAGTGAATCAAAGTACATTAATTAACGACAGTCAATTTGAGCGCTTAAATACTTGGGTTGATAAACATTATCGCGATACCTTACATGTGAACGATCTGAGTGATCCACAATTATTAATTGAATCTAGAACAGCGTTAGATGAGTTGACCCAATTATTGAGTTTGGGTTCGGTTTATCCTTTCCAACAGGTTTAATAATTGTCAGTGTCAAACAACTAAAAGCCCGGTAAAAACCGAGCCTAGATTGAATAATTGTTAATCTTCATTTAGTAAAAAGCCCGAATCTATCGGGCTTTTTTATTTAATCTATATCGTTGCAGTTTGCGCCTATTCCATAAGGACTATTAGGTGGCGGAGAGGCTTCATCTTTTAAATCTGCAGCCGCTACACTCAAACTGAAGTTTTGTGTTTCTGAGGCTTCGCTACCAGCGGATTCTCCATTTACCGCAATAGTAATATCTGCCCATGCACCAAATTGTTTTGCGTAACTGATGTCAACTAACATTTGGCCGTTCGCATCGGTCACACCTGTGGCAGGAATAGAAGCGACATTACCTGGAGTAAGCTGTCCATCACCATTAATATCTTCTCCGGCATCTAAAATGCCATTTCCATCCACATCTTCGTTTGCACATACGGCTGTGGTAAAGGTCTGCCACACATCTAATTCTTCGTTATATACCCAAAACCCCTTACGATAAACACCGCCTAACGCAAACTTTTCTGGTGTTGCTGAAAAGGTTAAATTAACATTTTCAACTGGGTTGGAGTCAGGGTCAGTGACAAACACTGAAAACTCTTTTGAATAAGAAGAATCTGTAGGTATTTCAATTAATCTACCTGTACCAATAGACACATCAAATGCTCTCGCCCCTACCGTTAAACTAGTAAAGTTTGAAATAGATTGGTTGTCATCAACCGTGGCATACACTTTCACCGCTTCAAAGGTACTAACAGCATTCGATTGATAAACTGTAGAAGCGATACCGCTACGGTCAGTTGTGGCTTGGTTCACTGAAATATTACCGCCACTGACATCATCGACTAAAAAGTTAATGACTTTACCTTTAACCAAATTACCAGCAGCATCTCTTACCACTGCAGTAATGGTACTCGTTTGTCCATCTGGTCCAACAGAATCTGGCGAGCCATCCACTATGATGTTATCTGCAACGGTAGCAACAAACTCAACTTCCGCTCTTGCGCTAACCAGAACACCTGCCCCGTCAGTCCCAGTGGCAGAGATTGAAGCAAAACCTGCATTGTCTGACTCTATGCTAAAGCTAGCTTGGCCATTGGCATCAGTGACATCATCTGCCAGCGTAATAGTGCCTCGAGAGGATGTAAATGAAATATCACCGCCAACAAATTCAACCTCATCTCTTAACCAAGTTAAGGTCAAAGTGCCGGTTTCATTCAAAGCAATCTCTTGTGCTGGAACTGTAGTAAAGGAGAAGTCATCTTGTTGGATAACAATATCAAAGGTACTTTGAGCATTCAGAGCACTAGCAGTAATGACATCTTCACCCGATGCACTGGCTAAATATTCTATCGTTACTTGACCACTAGTAGTGGTAACCGGCGAGGTATTACTTATCGCTCCAGTAAGCGCACTCACGCTCAACTCTGAGTTAGCAATACCTTTACCATCTGAGTCAAGTAAACTAATGGTAAGCAGCACAGGAGCATCGATAATAGCCGATGAAGCACCATCTATATTTATTTGGGTACCTACGACTGCAATATCTAAGGTTTCCGATTCCGCCAAACCAGATGCACTAGCGATAACAGTAATCGTTCTGTTTTCAGGTTTATTTTGAGTATCCAATAATGCTCTAGCTATACCATCTGGGCCTGTTGTGCCTTGAGTAACTTGTAAGCTAGCTTCAGAGTTAACAGAAAATGTCACATCTACACCTTCGAGCAATACATTATTTGCATCTTTTACTAAAGCGATGAGTTCTATTTCGTCAGAACCACTTGACGCTAATTGAATTGAACTAGCATATAAGTCCAATGAGGCTGGTTGCTCGCCAACAAAGGTGGTGCCTGCCGAGTTATAAGTAGTAGTGGCTGTTTCACCAGAACTGAGAGTGGCGGTTACTTCACCCGCACCAGAGTTCTCGCCAACCAAGATGTTAATCGTTGCCACGCCATTTGAATCTGTAGAGGCTGTACCAGAATCATTACCAAATACTGCCAATCCTTCAGGCTGAAATGTGTAGGTGATTAAAGTAGAAGTAACCGGGTCACCATTTGAGTCAGTTGCAGTTGCAGTTAACGTCAAAGGAGTCGATTCAGTCAATGAGGTCGATGGTTGCCCGCTTGAATCGGTAAACACCAATTGTATACTTCTAGTGACAGTAACCGTCCCACCGCCGGTGTTGCCGCCACCGACACTATCATCACGAGACAGGCTTCCTCCGCCTCCACAAGAGAAAAGGCTAAGTAGAGCCAAAAATCCAAACAGTGTTCTAAAACGTAAAATCATAAACCTTTCCTATACACATGAGCCATATTGTGATGGCAAATTCACTTAAACAGTTCAGCTTAACCAACAATCTTGTTAACCTAGCTTCAGGTTAACTAGAAACCAAATTCAACAGCACTAATATTCGCGACTTTTAACAAAAATAAAGCTTAGGATTTTCATGACCACATCAACAAACTTATCATCACCAAAACCCACATCACAAAAACTTGGACTTACCGCTCGGATCTTTATCGGCATGATTGCCGGAATAGTTATCGGAGCTTTATTACAATGGTTGTTTGATGATAGCGGAGATTTTTCCTTTAGTGTATTCGGCTTGCATGTTTCAACGTATGCACTTTTAGTCGAAGGTATATTTAATGTAGTGGGAAGTATATTTATCGCCAGTTTAAAGATGCTGGTTGTACCTTTAGTTTTTGTTTCTTTGGTATGTGGCACGTCTAGCTTGTCAGATCCGTCTAAACTAGGACGTTTAGGTGGCAAGTCGATATTGCTATATATTACTACAACGGCCATTGCGATAAGTCTAGCGGTAACTTTTGCCTTGTTAGTTGCTCCGGGCGAGGGATTAAACCTAACAACTGAATCCACCTATGTTGCCAAAGAAGCGCCAACCTTAGGTCAAGTTATCATCAATATGATGCCTACCAATCCCATCAATGCGATGGCCGAAGGAAACATGTTACAAATCATTGTGTTTGCTGTGTTATTTGGTATAGCCATGGCGATGACAGGTGATACTGGTAAAAGACTGACTGCAGTATTTGAAGATTTAAGCACCGTTATTATGAAGCTGGTGACTATTTTGATGAACCTGGCACCCTATGGTGTATTCGTCTTGATGGCCAAGTTGTTCGCCACTATAGGTTTTGACACCATTGCGAGTTTACTTAAGTACTTCTTGCTGGTTGTATTTGTCTTGTTGGTCCACGCGTTTGTCTCCTACCCTATTATTTTAAAAACAATTAGTGGTTTGAGCCCACTCACCTTGATTAGAAAAATGCGCGATGCTGCATTGTTTGCTTTTAGTACATCGAGTAGTAGCGCGACGTTACCTATTACCATGGAAACGGCCATTAAAAAACTGGGAGTAAAACGCTCTGTTGCTTCCTTTACTGTGCCCCTTGGATCAACCATTAACATGGATGGTACCGCCATCATGCAAGGTGTAGCCACCGTATTTATTGCACAAGTTTACGCAGTAGATTTAACTATGAGTGATTACATGATGGTCATACTCACCGCAACACTTGCTTCTATAGGCACAGCAGGCGTGCCAGGTGTAGGCCTTATAATGCTGGCTATGGTGCTACAACAAGTAAATTTACCTGTAGAAGGCATTGCACTTATCATAGGCGTGGACAGGTTATTAGATATGACCCGCACCGCTGTTAATGTAACTGGTGACTGTATGGTGGCTTGTATAGTGGCTAAAAGTGAAAACGAATTAGATTTAGAAGTGTACAACGATCCTGATGCTGGAATAAAAGACGAAGAAGTCGATTTTGAACATCTAGATAGAAACAGTTAAATACTAGCAACCCTTCTAGATATTTAGAAGGGTTGCTTTAATAGTTCTAATCTAAATCTTCAATCGGCCATAATGCGATGTAGTCTTCGAATTGTTCAAGATCTACATCTTTGTCAGATACTGTTTTAGCCCTTACTGACATGCCTGTTTTATGCATAACTGACTTTTTATTGTTATTTAACAGAGGATGCCAACTGGGTAGTCCTCTACCTTCGTATAGTCTGCGATAACTGCAACTGGGAGGCATAAAAAAGATATCTTGAAGATTACTTTTTGTTAGTTTGACGCATTCTGGTACAAGTGTGGTTCGTTCTGAGTACTGGGTACATAAACAGGTTTTAGTATTTAATAAATTACAGGCAATATTAGTGTAGTGAATCTTTTCACCCACATTAATTTGATCAGTCGTAGCAGGCTCGGTAACGCTTTCATCATCTATAAATTTATGTAAACAACATTTGGCACAACCATCACATACACCTTCCCATTGTTTTTCAGTCATCTTTTCAAGAGGCGTGGTTTCCCAATACTTATCCATGCAAGTTCCTACATTTATTATTCATTAAGGCTCATCTCGCACTTTATCAAACATCAACCAAAGCATCGCTTCACTTCTTGTCTCGAAATTTTTAATCGACAAAGATAACTTTTCAGCCATACCTTCGATCACATTCTGTATATTCAGCTCTGGATTGACAATCCTAGCGATTTTTAAATCACCAAGCCAATCGTTCTCCTGAATTGTCATCAGGAGACTAGCGATTTCAACGTTAGTACAAAGAATTTTAAATTCGGTGCCATCTAGCACCACATTTTTCACTTGATTTTTACCGGCTATTTTTACAATGGTTTTTAACATATGTTCAATATCAATAATGTCGTCCGCTTCGCCAAAAGCTTCACAAATCAACAATTTATTTGCTGGGTCTACTACAAACTCAAAAGAAAACTTCATAATTTATACAACACATGTCTTAACTGAAAAATGTTCATTCAATTCTATTGTTAACTGATCATCAACTGATAACGCTGCTACGCCTTTTGGCGTGCCCGTCATTACAATATCCCCAGGTAAAAGGGTAAAGGTTTTAGAAATATTTGCTAATAACTTTAGTACAGTAAACAACATATCTTGGCTATTACCCTGTTGCCTTAATTCATTATTCACATGCAAACTAAAATTTATATCGGATAAATTTTCAATTCGGTCTTTCATGACAAATTGCGACATAGGGCAACTAAAGTCGAAAGCTTTTGCACGCTCCCATGGATGGCCTTGCTTTTTCAAAACATTTTGAACATCCCGTAGTGTTAAATCTAAACCTAGACCTACTCCCCAAATGGTTGCTTCTACATTCTCTATGCAGGCATTGCTCAGAGTAGACTTAATCAATATCGCCAGTTCCAATTCATTATGACAAGGACCTAACTCTTTAGGTATGACTACTGGTTTATGCAGATGTGATAATGCTGTACTCGGTTTAATAAACAACAATGGTTCACTTGGCACTTCATTTTCTAATTCTTTGATATGTTGGAGATAATTTCGCCCTACACAGACTACTTTGCCAACGGGCAAATCAATACTTTTGCCATCACTATCACTATGTCTATATTCAAACATCCTTTTATGACCCTTTTTTAATGCGATCCGATAAGTAACTGACTGATACTCCAAAATAGCTCGAACGGTTCCATTTCATTAATGTATGAAAATTTTCGTATACTAAATATATCCGCCCTTGTTCTCCATCAGGGTTAATTAGTGACGCTTTTATTGGCACTTTGGGTAAATCTTGGCCATCGTAACGCCTGACCCCCATGTCCTGCCAATCAGCTAACAATCGCTTATTAGCTGGATGCAAACCCACTACAGAAAACACAAAATTTTCTAACAAGCTAACTTGACGACCCCAAGTTAAATCACTGCTCCAACCCTCTTTTTTAAGAAAATTAGCAATAGATGCAAATACATCAGCCTTATTATTCCATATATCTTTTCTACCATCGTTATTAAAATCAATAGCATAGTCTAAAAATGAGGTGGGCATAAATTGACTCTGGCCCATAGCACCGGCCCATGAACCAACAAAATCTTCTAATTCAATATGTCCTTGCTGAAGGATTTTTAAAGCAGCAAAGAGTTGTTTTTTAAACAAGGTCTCTCGCCTACCCTCATAAGCTAGGGTCACCAGTGAATTAATCACTGAATGTTTACCCATAAAACGCCCAAAATTGCTTTCGTTGCCCCATAAGGCAACAATAAAACGTTTCTGCACACCAAACTGCTTTTCGACTCTGTCTAACAAATCCCAGTTTTGTGCCATTAAATTAATGGCTTTTTTAACTTTCCAATCAGGAACCCGGGTAGCTAGGTAAGTATCTAGTGTTAATTTTGTTTCAGGTTGATTTTTATCCGCTGTGACTGTTTTTTTACGATAAGTTACGCCTGAGAACACCTTTTCAACAAAATGAGATGCGTAACCTCGCTCTGCGGCTTCTACCTTCAAATCAATCAAATACTCCTCAAAGGTTGGTTTAGCAAACAAAGATTGACTGACTAAAAATAGTAAAAAGAAGTAATTATATTTCATGGAATTTAGTTTTAGTCTGAGTTCTGTTGCTGCAAATGCGTTTTAAGCAAGTTTTCAGTGGGGGGTGGGAGCTGCAGATAAAAGCCATTCATTTTAAGTTCAGTACGCAATTTATTAATATCTATACGCGCCAGTTCACGGTCTTTTTTCAATGGCATGATCATCAAAAATACTGGTGTGCCAAATGTTTTTAACAGTGCTTCGGGCACTTTGGAAAAGTCGTCTCTGCCGGGCACATACAAATAGGTTTCTTGTTTTTTACTGCTTTTGTATACCGCGCACAACATTATGACTTTTCCTCAAACTGTTGACTACTAAGGTTAAGTGCTTCAATTTTAACTAGATCATTAACAAATAACTCTCGACGCCAACTACTCAATAAATCCGGTTGTAAGCCCATGTCTCGGGTTTCATCCTGATTAAACCAACACCATTTAAGTAATTGATTAATTTGTTTTTTAGAACCAACCAACTCAGGTGGAATGCCATGTTTTTCAGCGATACTTAGGCATAATTTTTTAACGCTTGCAGCCGTATTTTTATAGTCTTCGATATCATTTAATCGCTTTACTCTTGGCGGATAAGCTTCTTCACTTACCTTTTTGCAGTCAGCAACTATGGCTAACAAAGCATCACCATGGATCCTTACTTCGTGAGGGTTCATACCTTGGATTGCGCGTAATTCGTTTTTACTTGATGGTTGCAGTGTAGCAATTGAAACCAAATTTTCCTCTCGCACCACAAAATTTAATGCCATATCTCGCTGCCTTGCAGTAGAGGTACGCCAAGCGGCCAATTCTTTCAAAACCAACACAGCTTTACTCGAGAGCTTCCAGCTATTTTTAATCGTCAAATATACTGAATCTAAAGGTATTGGCGTCTGTTTTTTTGCTGCCAGATGAGCAATTTCATCAAACACCCAAGAAAGTTTATTTTGTTCTTCCACCCTTGCTTTAAGCTCTGGATAAAGTTGAAACAAATACAAAACATCTTTAGCTGCATAGTCACACTGTTCATCACGTAAAGGCCTCGCTAACCAATCTGTGCGCGATTCGCCTTTATCGACAATCACATCAAGCATGATTTCTACCAACTTGGCATAACCCAGTGCAGGCCCCATTCCAACGATACTGGCGGCAAACTGACTATCAAAGATAGGGCTTGGCATTACTTTAAATGCATGCCAAAACGTTTCTAAATCTTCAGAGCACGAATGTAATATTTTGACCACATTTGGGTTGGTTAATAACTCAGTCAAACTGGAAAAGTCATCAATTGATAGGGGATCAACTAACACCAATTGTTTCCCATCGTAAATTTGAATAAGTCCCAATTGTGGGTATAAGGTACGTGTACGAACAAATTCGGTATCCACTGCTATGGCTTCTGCCTGACTGGCTTGCTGACAAAAGTCGGCGAGTGCTTGATTACTCGTTATAAAATTGTATTGCATGGATTTCCAAATTAGTGATGACAAGCTCCATAAAAAAACCGGCTAGAGCCGGCTTTTTATCAAGGAAACAGATGAAAGTTCAAAAGCCCTTAGAGTATAAACGTAAAGCGATGAGATTATTTATCTCTTAATTCTCTACGCAGTATCTTACCAACATTAGTTTTAGGAAGCTCGTCTGTGAACTCAACTTTTTTCGGTACCTTATAACCAGTTAAGTGTTTACGACAATGTTCGATTAAATCTTTTTCAGATAAATTATCGTTTTTGCGTACTGCGACTAATTTAACAATTTCGCCAGAGACGTCATGTGGCACACCTATTGCGGCAGCTTCGACTACATCTTCATGCATTGCTGCTACTTCTTCAATTTCATTTGGAAAGACGTTAAAACCTGACACCAAAATCATATCTTTTTTGCGATCAACAATATAAAAATAACCATCTTCATCACATGTGGCAATGTCGCCTGTGGCTAACCAGCCGTCTACGATCATCTCAGCTGTGGCTTCAGGGCGATTTAAATAACCTTTCATCACCTGTGGACCTTTAACCAGCATTTCGCCAGATTCACCCATAGGCACTTCGTTACCTTCTTCGTCAACCAACTTGATATCAGTCGAAGGTACCGGCATACCAATAGAACCTTTATAGGCTTCAAGTTGCGGTGGGTTTACTGTAACTGTTGGGCAACATTCGGTTAACCCATAACCTTCAAGCAAAACAAATCCAGTGGTTTTTTGCCAACGTTCTGCAACTGGACGTTGTACTGCTGCACCACCACCCAAAGCAAATTTTAATTTACTGAAATCTAAATCGGCAAAACCTGGGGTATTAAGTAATCCATTAAATAAAGTATTTACACCAGTAATAACAGTGAAGGGATACTTAGCCAACTCAGCAACAAACCCAGGCATATCTCGAGGGTTAGTAATCAATAGGTTAGGACTGCCAAATTTAACAAAGGTCAGGCAATTACCTTGCAATGCAAATATATGGTAAAGAGGCAAAGCGGTAACAACCAGTTCTTTACCTGGCTCTATAACGTTCTCTAAAATATTCGAGGTTTGCTCCAGATTAGCCACAATATTTCTATGGGTTAACATGGCGCCTTTGGAAAGACCAGTAGTACCACCGGTGTATTGTAAAAATGCCAAATCTTCGCCGGTTATTTCAGGACGTTGATATGGTTGGCCATGACCTAATTTAAGCGCAACTAAGAATTTCTTCGCATTGGGTAGGTCAAAGGCAGGCACCATTTTTTTAATGTGTTTAATGGCAAAATTGGTGACGACTTTTTTAAGTGGCGAAAACATATCACCAATAGAAGTTAATAATACCGTCTCTACCGCTGTGTTTTTAATCACTTCACTCAAGGTACAAGCGAAGTTTTCTACAATAACAATGGCTTTTGCGTTGGAGTCTGATAATTGGTGTTGTAGCTCCCTTGCTGTGTATAAAGGGTTAACATTGACCACTGTCATTCCCGCGCGAAGTATACCAAACAGTGCGACTGGGTATTGAATAAGGTTAGGCATCATAATTGCCACGGCATCGCCCTTCTTCAACCCTGAATTTTGCAAATATGCAGCAAAATCACGAGAGAGCGTATCTAACTCGGCAAAAGTAATACTTTTTCCCATATTGATATAACTGATGTTGGCAGCATATTTTTCGATAGATTGTTCAAAAATATCGACTATGGATGAATAACGATCGGGATCGATTTCGGCAGGAACCCTAGGGTCATAATTCTTTAACCAGATTTTTTCCACTGTACCTCCAGGCCGCTGGTTCTATGCTCCCCTCTTAGCAAAGGAGCAAAAACCAACTTATTATTATAATTGCATAGTATATAAAACAGCGCTCGATTCTACCTAAAGCTTTCGCAAAGATAAATCAACAATTGATTAACAACTAAGACCAGTTCAAGTTACGTTTAAAAAACGCACTATTTTGTCGGCAACTGGCTTAGGGTTGTCCATATGTAAGTGGTGATACCCCTCACATTCAGCGACCGTTAAATCGGTAACCCAGCCCACTCTTTTTTGTGAAATCGTTCGCATTGACTCATATCCTTTTGACCCTGTTATTAACAACACAGGGCAGGTAATATTGCGCATAAAAGCTTCTGCTTGGGCTTCTGTCATTCTAAGGGCTGAAAAGGTGCGTAATCGCCGGTCAGTGGTAAAAAATAATTGACCATTGTCCTCGCGGATATTTCGGGTGATCAATAATGTGGCGGACTCTAATTTAATATCCCCCACTTTTATTCTCGCTTCGATTGTGCGCTCAATGCTTCGAGGGTGTGTGGCTTCGCTTTTTTGCGCTTTTAGTCTATTTATAATTGAGTCCCTTAGCTGCGTAGGACTACTTTGGGTATCTTTAGTCATAGGTCCAAAAGACTCAATACTAATAAGTTTGCTAACATGCTCTGGAAAACAACTGGCATAAAGAGTGGCTATGATGCCCCCCATAGAATGCCCCATCAATATAAATGACTGCCAGCCTTGAGACTCAACCAATTCATGTAAATCGTAAGGAAAATCAATTAAATGGTAGTGAGCACCATTACTTCTATGAGAAGACAAACCATGACCAGTAATGTCCAATGCTACAATATAATAGTCACTAAGGTGCTCAGCCATAGGATTAAAACTTGCTGCATTATCTAACCACCCGTGCAATGCCAAGATCATTGGTTTGGTAGGATCTCCATGACCGATACCGCAAAGAGTGATATTGGCAAGATGGAATTCAAGTTTTTTTTGCACGTATTTTCCTTTTTAGAACACAAAAAAAGCGGCAAATATTTGCCGCCAATATGCAATGTTTTGCCATTTCAGGCAATAAATCACCACTAATAATATAAACAAATGCCACGAGTAGGGTAAACAGTTTCCTGTCAGTAGCGACTATTTTTCTCGTTTAATCTCTCTTGACGCTCTCTTTGTTTTTCTTTTTCGCTCCTAACCTGCCATCCCCACTTTCCTCGCTGAATGAAAGCAGGATCATTGTCTAGCGTTTTGGGGTGATCCGCTTTTGAAAGGCCATTCCAGACGTAAAAATCATCTACTTCCACTAATGCCAATTGAGTTGTTCTAAGCTCTGGATATGGGTTTTGTACTTCCTCAATATTTCCAACAAGCGTAAGAACACTTCCTTTTTCTAAGTTCTTTATATTCAATGAATTATTTAAGTTAGCGGTAAAACGCCCAAAGCTACCAGACGTAGGTAGGCTGACCAGAGGCCAATAACGGATACTGAGTGATAGTCACATTAGCAATACCTTCTTGCTTGCTCACCTCAGTAATAACCCCTCCCCACCTCACGGTTTCTCCAACTGAGTTTTTGCTAACCTCATTAAAATTAATTAATTTTTGTTCCTGAGAGACTTCGATTTGGTCGGGAAAGGCAGTACATCCACCAACTAAACCCACAATTGCCAAAACTGTTAACCTATTCATCAGAATACAGTCCTTATGTACACCTTATAAAAAGATGGCATTAAGATTTATCGCGAGTTATTTTT
>ENA-OSET01002201-OSET01002201.1-sediment-metagenome-genome-assembly--contig:-NODE-2201-length-19092-cov-4.232606_pt1 | contig 19092 bp, 5 predicted proteins | sample MGYA00237882_ERZ534229 | MGnify/ENA primary metagenome ERZ534229 (study PRJEB26408, sample SAMN06266212) | sediment metagenome | isolation source: Hudson Canyon methane seep mesocosm | place: USA:Hudson... | reverse complement strand
CCCGCAGTGTGAAGCTCTTGTTGCGAATGTCCCTCCGCTGCATGAAAGCGAATGCCTGAGGTGGACAGAATTCTATAAACACGGTCTTTGTGTTTGAAGTCTTCTCCTAATGCTGTGCATAAAAAGATACTCGCTTGACCCGCCGCTTCCAATATTAGAGCGCTATTGACACTGCTCTCGCCAACCTGCTCATCGAGATACCACTCACCTTCTTTCAAATCCCATTCGACTTCGATAAAGGCGTTTTTCTCTTTCGATATAGTGGTCACTCGATCAAGAAGCAAAAAGGGGGCGCTAGGTAATCGACTTCGAAAAGCGTAGTTGTCTATTTCAGCATATTGTTCACCGAAAATTGACGCCAGTTTACCTGTCGCATGTTCCTCAAGCTGAGCCCTGGTAAAGCTTGTCAGCTCTGTTGGCTCATCTTTTTTTTTCGGGTTGTTCGGGGCACCCTCCACAATGCACATGCCGATATTCTTGGCATCGTAAATTTTAAGGCCGTCACACCACAAACTAGCTTCACCGATAACAAACGGTCCTCTGTCATTTTCACCGACCTCCACAATATCAACAATGATATGCACTAGTTCGCTGCCAGGCGTAACCTGTCCTCGGTAACGCCAAGATATAGGCGTGCCCAACGTGATAGGTTCGAAGCGTGGCGATTCGAGAGATGCTCCCATGCCGTTTTCAATCATATAAAATTGTAATAATTGAAGCATTGGCTCTAGGCCGAGAGAGCCTGGTTGAACAGGATCTTGAAAGAAATGCGCCTTGAAGAACCATTCTTCTGTATTGATTACTTTCTCGCCCCGCACTCTCCCCAAAGAGTTCTTACCACCTTGCGGCCAGTAGCCAGACACACGGTCGGTCATCAGTAGCTTTTCGCTTGCTAGCTTCAATGTGCCTGAACAGAATTTTTCAGGGTAAGCAGTAAAATCTACCGAAAACTCACTTGGTTCGATTAGCTGTTGTGGCTCATCATCTCCGGGAGGTAAACCCACTTGAACGGACATCGTTTTGGCAGAAAAGTAACCAAATACTGTGGTCATATCGAGAAGTTTTTCGTCTTCGACTCGTCCATCGATAACAAGATACGCCTCGACTTTAAACGACAAAATAATAGTACCGCCATTCTTTGCCAATGAAGTATTTTCTACTTCAGTCCGAATCGTCGCCCCATTTGGAATACATTCTTTGTATAAGTTAAGCGTTCCATCTAGGTTCCTAAAGAACAGCTCGCTATCATACTCAAGCGGACAACCCATAAAGCAACCTAACCAACCACAAGGTTGCAATACCGCTTCTTGAATGACGCAATAAGGCAGAGTAGGAAATCCGTTTTCTGAATAGAAGACACAGTCATCAGGTACATCCCATTCCGCTACCGCTTTGCTGCCCTTTTTCATGCCACAGTATTCACCGCCCGTTTCTAAAATTCGGGATATGAACAGATATGGTTCTCCCGGCAATCTAGCGAGGCGCTTTCCATGATCAAACGACCTAAATCGACTTCCAAATGCTTCCGAAGGCTTACCCCACGCACAATCACTAGCTTGCTTTTCATCACAAGGAATACCGTCAATAATGGCAACTGCTGTTTGGTTCTGCCCAGATAGTTCTCGTTGATACAGCTGACCAGGTTGAGAAGATTCTCCCTCCTCAAGTAAAGACCTTGGTTCATTCGGGTAATCGGTCATTAGCCGAAGGTGAATTTTCTCAGCATACAAGGCTTTGAGACCATCAACCGTGCTAATCACGTCAGCGAAAATCGTAGGTTCTGGGCCTGAAATAATTTCTCTAACAAAGATCTCTAACACAAGCTCTTTAGAACTAGGTAAAACTTGCCCACGACATTCTATTTTTACGCTTTCATCAACAACTGGAGCGAACGTCCATGCATCTTTGTCTAAGGTAAAACCCATTGCAGCCAGGTAGATGCTCATACCTTGAAATGCCATATCCGTCATCAACGTTCCGGGCATACAGGGGTCATTCTTGAAATGCCCCTTGAAGAACCAATCATTTGAAGAAATTGTACGAGTTGCTCTAAGGTAGCCTCGTCCCCACGGACCGCCATTTGGCAAGAAATCACTTACCTCATCTATAAGTAACTTGTCCCCTGATGCGATAGTCGGTGTGCGAGTATGTGTTTCAGCCAATCCAAACTCTGGGCCAAAACATGCCTTCAAATCTCCACTAGCAAAGGCTTCAAGATCCGTCCGAGAAAAGCTTGATTTCTGACAATCTATTTTCGGCCCATCTAACCTAGGCTTTCGTTCAAGCTCTACGTCATTGGCATTCCAGATTACGCCTTTTGACGCCGCAAGTTCTTTCTCATTAAAGAATCCGGCCTGCCCATTTCGAACCTTCAGTACCTGCCGATCATTGACATAACAATCGTAATGAAAAAAGAACAGGTGTGTGTCACCATCAATCGCATGCGCGTCGATATGAATTTCATAGCTAAGCGTGTCGCCAGGTCTCGGTAGCTCATCCATATAGCTAACCTCACAACCCAATAGGCGGTAGGCTCTTTCACCTTTGTTCTTGAAGTCGATGCCAAGATATGAAATCAAGAACAAATCCGCCTGACCTGATTCGATCATAATTCCCGGAGGGATATGGCCTTGGTGTAGATACCATGAGTTATGCTCAATATCAGTTTCGGTCCACACTGTACCTAGTTTCAATGAACCCGCTTCGGCTTTGATACCCGTCACACGATCCGCCAACAGCATCGGTGCACTTGGCATTCTCACTTGTACATCAAAGTGATCTTGCTGCTTGAATAAGTCACCGAAAATTTCTGATATTTTCCCGTCTGCGTGAATCTCTAGCTGCTCTCTAGTAAAACTTGGTCCGACTGGTTTGGTACGACTTGAAGAGCCAGGTTTCTCTTTTTCTGATGTACTCACTATCGACTTTTCCGACAACGCGGGCACTGAACCCGAGGTCGACGTAATTTCGAGAGGAGAACTCTGTTTAGCTGAAGAAACTGTTGAAGTCGCCACTTTTACTGTCGTCATTTTCTGCGGCGTCAGGGTATTGAGCTGTTGTGGTACCGCAACTGGCGCGACTTCAGAAACAGTGAAATGGTTCCTTTCGTTTCCTGGATTAGCCGCTGCTGAAGAAAGTGCAAACAAGGCATTCTGTTGCATCGCCAAGAAGCGTTGGTGCATTTGTGTTTGAACGCTAAGATATTGCTGATGATATTGTGCTATTTGGGCACCATAACTTGTTGCGGTGCGTTCTTGATGTTTAACAACTTCGTGTACAGCAGGGCTTTCGGGCAAGCCCATTTGTTCATCGACTTTAGTCGAAACCGATGAACGTGGATGTGATACGGTTTGTTGTGGTGCCGTGCCCTCTAATTCATTTTGGTATAAGGAAAGTACGCTTGGTAATCGAGGTGCCTTTGGCATACGTTGGGCATTCGAATCTGACATCTGAGCTACTACTCCGTTATCTTGTTGTATGTTAGTTTTATTCGAACCATCTTGAGCAGAAGTTGTAATGTAAACGTCCGGTTCATGTGCGTCAAAACGCATATTTAAGCTTGTTTTCTCGTTGGCCATTTCACTACTAACGCGACTAGTTAACGACTCTAAGAACTTGGCATCAAGCTCAACGCCGACCACGAAAAGCTGAGCGATCGTTTCGGATATTTTCTGCAAATCGTTACCACCAAATGCGTCTAGGGAGACAGCCAAATGATCTTTCCCGAGAAGAATCTGATTGATATAACTTGAGCAGGAAGAACGCGCGCCATGCTCAAGAAAAATTTGCACGCCATCTTCATAGGCAGACTTAATTGTCTGTGGATAGTCAACCGTATGCTGGGCCATTCCCAATAGCGCTTGGCTAACCGTTTTTTCAGTTGGTTTGTATGCTTTACCGCCATTGGCCGTCCCATATAAACAAGCGGCACTATGTTGTATTTTTCGCGACGTCAGCATCAACCATTCTTCTTTGTAGAACTCCAACTCTGGACAATGATGAATTAGGTCATAGTGAATTGGTTGGCAATGCGCTCTCCCAATATCATCGACCACGCGTTCGCACGCTAGTTCTTGACCACAGATAGAAAAGTCAGTCGCTGTATTGATCGTGGCCAAATGAACTAAAGGTTCTTTATCTATAGCCGCTTTTATCGTCTCGTAAGACGATCTTACTCCCCAGTTCCGCCAGGTTTTTTTGGCTTCTGGGAATGCTGCCCAGGCCTTGTCTAATACCTTGAATTGTCCAGCCAGTTCACGAGTCCAAATTCCGCATTTTTCAACCGCGTGGTGATATTCATCCAAGCCACTCCATACGCCAGAAGAAAACAGCGCAGCCGTTTCTCCCGCGCTAAATCCAATATAAGCATCAGGCTTGAGTCCGAGCACTTCGTGACTAAATTCGCTTTGAACCTGAGATAAGAATGAGGCACCTCTTAATTTGTCGAACAAGGTGATCGATTCTTCCGTAGAGTCCTGATCGTATATCCAATCTGCACTCTTTAGCCGGTCAGGAAATTTTAACTTTTTCTGTAGCGTCTGAAGTAATTGAGGGTAAGCCAAAAGTAGATTTCGCCCCATCCCCTTGTACGATCCGGCACTCGATGGAAAGGTAAATGCGAGCTTTCCCTTGAGGGGTTTTTCTGCATAGTATATCCCTACCATCAAGGCATAGTGCTTCGCTTTATTTTTTCGACTAAGTAGCTGAATAGCTTGGCCTTTCTTGACTTCATAGTCTTCAACATTACGTGCAACAATCGCTAACTTTACCGTAAGTGACGTACCCTGATCCGTCATGCTACAGGTTCGATCAGACGATATATTTTCAATCAAGGCTTGCTTGTTATCTGCCGCGAAGAGATACAGTTTTGGCTGCCCTTCAATTGCCAGCGCCTTAGGTGTCTTTTCGACAAAAGGACGAAGGTATAGGCTATGAGCTTGGCCACTGAATGACTCTGTCGCTACACGAATACTTAACTCTGCACCCAGATACGGAATTGGCTGCTCTTTGCTCGGTAGTGCTTTATGCGAAACAGCCAATGCACTTGCCGCGACTTGCAAAAGCCCCGATGCCGCATGAGCATGCCCGAATAGAGATGAGACCGAATCTGAGACCAGGGTAGTTTCATTTACATTCTTGCCTAATTCGCCAGACTCAATAATCGCTAATATCTGTTCATCGTCTTCTAATGCTTTATCAATGGTCTTGAGCACTAAAGCAACTGCTGCATCACCTGCTATTTGTTTCTCTGGCACTAGACATTGCGAGACTGCTAATTGATGAATTTCGTCGCAACTTAGATCGACCGCCCCAACCAACGCTGTATCAATTTCATTTCGTGATAACGCTACGATGGCGGCATTGAGTGCATCGATACCTGAGAGTTCTTCAGAGCTAAAAGTAAAACTCGGGCCTTTAAAATCATATAGAACGTTTAGTCGATTTGCCGGCACATTGGGCATACAACCTAGTGTTCTGGTCGCATTCAAAGGGGCAATGATCTTATTCTTATCCATAAAATCATAGGCGGTCAGGCGCGAAAAATAACGTGTTGCTTCACTATCGGCCCCCATGCCTATATAGGCACTCGTTCTGTCTGGGTTGATATCTTTCGGTTGAGATAAGGCCTCATTACTTACCGCCATCATCATCAACTGCTGCCCATGAATTTGCTCCAGATCTTTTGGAGAAATACCAATTGCCAAGCTGTCGAGCGTGATATAACTCGTCTTCGCTTCAAGTTCACCATGACTATTTTTCGTCAGTACAGACTTACCCGAAAACCAATGTTTTGAAAAGACGTCAACACCTACAAGGTCAGCTACCTGAATACCCATTCCGACTATCGCCACCGGTTGTTTTATCTGAGCAGTTGTAGATTTTCTCTTCTTATTAGATTTAGTTCTTTTACGCTTCTCGTACGATTCGAGAATCAAATGTGCGTTATTACCGCCAAATCCGAAGGCTGATATGGCCGCTTTTTTACTGCCCTTAACGTCCCATGCTTCTGTCTTGTTCAATAGGCGAAATGGTGAGTTTTTGAGTACAGAAAGCGGTTCTGATGCATGCAGTGTCGCAGGGCGCTTTTCGGCTTTCATCGCGCCCAAAACTTTCAAGACTGCCGCCGCTCCCGCTGCTGTAACCAAGTGGCCCATGTTAGATTTTAGGGAACCAAGCGGAACCTCGTTACAATCATGATACAGCGCTCGTAGACTCTCGATTTCTGTACCGTCACCAACTTGAGTTCCGGTTGCATGGCACTCTATAAGTGATATCTCTCGTGGTGAAATACCCGATTGTGCGTAGGCTTTTTCCATTGCGGAGGTCTGTCCGGCAGAGGACGGTGCCAATAAGCCTCCTTCCTTGCCATCGTTAGACAAACCTACACCACGAATCACACCTAAAATTTCATCCCCGTCAGCTTCAGCATCACTAAGTCGCTTTAATACGACCAACGCTGCGCCGGTAGCAGGGACCAAACCATCTGCTTGCTGATGAAAAGGCCGACTTTGCCCTGTAGGACTCAACGCACTTAGTGCTGTAAACCCAACATGCAAGAACAAGTCATCAATGCCATTAACGCCCCCTGCCAACATAAGGTCGGCATCTCTATTTTGAAGTGCATCGCAGGCAAGTTTAATAGCATATAGACTCGATGCACACGCGGCGTCGATACAATATGATGGCCCATTAAGACCAAAAACCTTCGACAGCAAATGAGCAGGATATCCCGACATAAAACGATTGATCGGATTAATCTTTTCGTCTTCTGAGGTGTCAGAATTATTCGCGCAGGAATCGAACCAATGCCGTTGAGCCAATTTGTTAAATGAACGTGTCGGATATGACAAGTTGCCAATGATTGCACCTGTATTGAGAGTGGCCTTCCCGTCTTTATCTACAACGTGCGCACCCTCGAGAGCCTCTTTAGCAGCATGCAATAACCATTGAAAAGTGGGATCTAAGCCTTGTACCCAGCTAGCATCCAAACCGTAAGCTTTGGAGTCAAAAATGTTTTCAAACCCTTCAACTCTGCCGCCCAAACTATTCCAGGCTTTGTCTACAGGAAGCGCTCCCTTTCCGTTCCCATTGTTAACCAATAGATCAGAAGTGTTCTCTCCCCAGGCATTACCCTCCGCTTCACTTGTTAGGTTTTTTCCCTGACTCACTGCATCCCATAACGCCTCAGGATTCAGTGCGCCAGGCAATACACAACTCTGGCCCACGATAGCAATCGCTTCGAAACTCGCGCTTCCACTAGCGTGTTCTTTATTTACTTTCTTGCTCATAGCGCATCCATCGCCTCGTCACTTTCTTTAGTCGAAACAGCCGAACCGGTATTCGGAAATTCTTTGTTAAAGTGCACTAGTAAATCAAGCCCTTTGATAGCCGCAAGACAACGATCGTTGTAGTCAAAGTAACGTATGTCGACAGTGGTTTTTTGTTTGTTGCTTGAACTAACACTGACCTGACAAGACACATCGCCGGTATAGTCAGATTCAAATAATTCAATGCTATTAATTGATAAGGGAAGCGAGCCACCCGAGGTTTGTTTCCAGACCCACAACAAGGCTGTTTGTAGACCGCCGTCTAAAATTAAGGTCGGTAACAACGATGAACTTTCTTCCTCTGACCGCAGAGTACTTTCGATGCACGTATCGTTCACACCATTCACCGATTGAATGACACGAAATTCGTCTTGATGAAACAGAACGTCTCCATCATAAACCTCCTTTAGTCCCAACTTAGCTAGACCTTCGAACGGTTTGAATACCTCTTCGGCGCTTATATCACTGCTATTGGACAAGATAACTTCAGCCGAATAATGTGGACCACCGACACCTAAGAGACTGACTGCGACACTTAGGTTCGTACTTTCTCCAACCATCGAGACTTCTTGCATCACCAATTCAAGTTGGCTTCCTTGCTGCTCAAATTTCTCTAGAACAACCCCTCTTAGACAGCGAAAATCTTTTATCTGAGCTATTTTGAGGTTCGGCCAATTTGACACACAGGCTCTAGTTATCCAATCAGCCACCAACATGAAAGGTACAACAGGCGAGCCTGATATTTGGTGACCGCTCAAGTAGCCATACTCTTTTTCAGACACCTGAAATGAAAGGCATCTTGTCGGTTTGTCTGCGGCACTTAACAGACTACCGTCTGGCTTTGCGCCGACCACGACTTCTACTTGTTCCGCTGTACCTCTAAGCACTTCATCAACAAAAATTTCAGCGCCCTGCTTTAACGGGATCAGAGGAACACCCATGCTAGCAAACTGCTTTTTAAGCGCTGGGCTCACCATGCCGCTATCCCAAGGCCCCCAGTTAATTGATTTAACTTGGCACTTGTTGTCACCAGAATTTCTCATAACGAATTCTTTGGCAGCAACTTTGTTCAATACTTCGTTGGCCATTGAATAGTCAGATTGACCTTTGTTTCCTGAACGGCCAGCGACCGATGAAAACAAGCAAATCATTTCCAAATTATCTTCTTTAGTCGCACTCAGTAAAGCTCGTATACCATCGATCTTAGTTCCGAAAACAGCATCAAATTGCTCTGTGGTTTTCTCTGCGATCAATTTATCGGCAATTACGCCAGCACCATGTACCAAGCCCTTTATTTCGCCCCACTGCTTTCGTACTTCGTTCAAGACGGATGTAACCGAGTCAGTGTTCCGAATATCTGCCACAAAATAGCTAACAGTCGCGCCGGCTGATTCCATGCGTACGATGTTCGCCGTCACCTCACGATTCGCTAGCAGAGTGCTGACTGTTTTCCCAAGCGCGGCTGGGGTGACTTGCTCTCCATTCTTTTGAAATTCTGCGAGAAGAATTTTCTTTAATTCGCCTTCTTCTTGTACCCCAGATGTTACCGAAGACTCGTCAAACAATTCCGTTCGACCTAACAACGCAATTTTTGGTTGAATTTCTTTAGCTAGTTCAACCAAACATTCGGCAGTGACGCCTCGAGCACCGCCGGATGCGATGATAACCGAGCCCTGCGATAGTCTCACCGATGGCCCAGCTGCTTCGCTTGATTCGACAAGTGGCGCACTAACCAAGGTGCCTCTTGAACCGTCAGCAAGTAAGCCGACTTCTTTTTCGAAACCGCCTTTCACAATTTCATCGAAAATACGCTCTGAGATTAGAATATCGTCTTCGTCATTTCTTTGAATATCAATCGCTTTTACATAGGCGTTGCTCCATTCCAAAGCCGCCGTTTTACATAAGCCAGTTAGGCCGGTTGAATATGGATTGACCTCGCTAGCCAACTCGCCCTGATGTTCACCTGAAGCTAAAAGAAATTGCCCGCCGGTATCTTGTAGTGTCACAAAGGTGCCACCCACATCATCTAAGCGCAGTGCCATTTTTTGCGCCCAATTGAATGCACTCTTGTTAATTTCTAGGGCATCATCGATTGATTGATTTCTCTTTAGACCGCCGGTAAACACCAGAAGCTCTGCCTCTAAGGTTAATCGATCGTCTAGATAACCAATAACGTGCGCATCATAACCACGCTCACAAAACTTGATCACTAACGCTGAAGCAAGAGATTTTTCGTCATCGGTCACCAACACGGTGGCACCCGGTTTTAGGTTCTGCATTGTTAGATCTAAAGCGGGCGCATCCATCCACTGAAGACTAAAACGGTCAACCTTTTCTGAACCTAACGCTGCTAGTTCTTGAATCGCTGTCTGTTCTAGAATTTTGACAGGTGACTCATTAGGACTAGCGCCACTTTGTGCTTGATCGATGAACCCAACGATTTCTTGCAAGGTAGAAAGCTTAGCCATCTCGGTATTGTCTAGTTCAGGTAAATCCGGAACTTGATCCATCACGCCGGCTAGAATCTCCACTCTTTTGATTGAGTCAATACCTAGGTCGTTTTCTAAATGCATATCCAAATTGAGCATCTCACTTGGATAGCCTGTTTTCTCTGCGACAACTTCAAGCATCAGACGCTTGAGTTCTATCGAATCGACGCCCGAAACACTCGCAGTTTCTGTTATGACAGACTGAGAGCTACTTACCTGCGCACTAGGCATCTGCGCATCCATAAAATCGACTATTTCTTTCAAGGTCGATAACTTACTCATTTCAGTGCTATCAAACTCGGGAATCTCTGGCGCTTCATCCATTACTGCCGCTAGAATTTCGACCCGCTTAATTGAATCGATACCCAAATCATTTTCTAAGTGCATGTCCAAATTTAGCATCTCAGATGGGTAACCGGTTTTATCCGCGACCACATTCAGCATCAAGGCATTTAAGTCTAGTGCTGGCCCAGCTGGAATGGATTCAATCGGCTGAGATTGTGATGCAGTAACAGACTGACTAAGCGCACTAGTTGGCATCTGCTCATCCATGAAGTCGACGATCTCTTTCAATGTCGAGAGCTTGGTCATTTCAGTACTGTCGAACTCAGGAATTTGAGGCGCAGCATCCATCACCGCAGCTAGGATCTCTACTCGTTTTATGGAGTCGATACCCAGATCATTTTCGAGGTGCATACCTAGATTAAGCATTTCAGCAGGATAACCGGTTTTTTCTGCTACTACGTCTAACATTAACGCATTTAGATCCAGAGCTGACTCGGCTGAAGCTGGTTCAGGTGAAGCGCTAATCTCTGAAGTTGCTGTACTTCGAACTTGAGCCGGAACAACATCTGGCATCTGTTCATCCATAAAGTCAACAATCTCCTTCAAGGTTGCCAGCTTGGTCATTTCGGTACTATCGAATTCAGGTATTTCTGGCGCTGCATCCATCACCGCAGCCAATATTTCAACGCGTTTGATAGAGTCTATGCCCAAATCATTTTCTAGATGCATACCTAGGTTAAGCATTTCTGCTGGATAACCTGTTTTCTCAGCTACTACGTCTAGCATGAGTGCATTGAGATCTAGAGCAGGCGCGCTAACTGACAGGGTCGAAACAGCAGCGATGACAGGTGCAGGCGCGACGATTTTCGTTTCACTTTGAGCCGGAACCGGAGCAGGAGCTGATGCAATTTTCTCCTGATTAATTACCGGTAAAGGCTCTGCCACTTGTACTTGTGGAGCAGGTACATTACTTGGTGGAGAAAAAGCTGGCTGTACGGCGCTTGTCATCGTTTGAGGAATAGTTGATTGAGGTGCTGTTGCAGATGACATCGATTGCATCATGGCAATTTCAGCCGTTTTCAAGAACGATTGATGGCTTTCGGCCATCATCGTCTGAAATGCCATTTGTGCTTTTAACGTTTCTTGCTGTACTTCTCTGAAGGTATTCTGCCAATCTCCAAACAAGGCATTCTGACTGGTTTGCGCGATGCCTAGCGACTGTGTAGCAGTCTCCTGATTGATTGAACTATGATGAGCTGCGGCCGGAGTGTTGGTCGGGGCTGATGCCGCATAGGCTTGCTTTTGAATTTCGAGTTGCTTCGCGAGTTCTTCCTTCATCTTGATTTCACTTTCCTGTTGTAATTGCACGCGTAGTTGTTCCAATTTTATGTCTTCTGCATTCGGGCCTGGTAAAGCAGAGCTACCACCCACCGGTGGATATTTCTTACCATAATTTGCACCGCTAATCGTGACCGATAGTTTGGGGGCAATTAGGCTTGCAGGGTCAATAGGCTGTTCAAAGTCTTGCATAAGCGTTTCAATATCCAATGCATAGCCTTGAGCTGCCAAACTACCCAAAGTTTGCCAAAGCTGTTCAATTCCGTTCTTACCTTTTTTGTCTAATGAAAGTGCTGTGAACTCTCTTCCTTTTAGACAAGATTTCGTTAACCCTGTTAGTACCGCGTCAGGGCCAATTTCAACAAAGGTTCGTATTCCTTGAGCGTACATTGACTCTATCTGATCGATAAAACGTACGGGGTTAGCTATTTGCTCACCCAACTGTTTTTTAATGTCTACCGTTTTCTTCGGGTAGGCTTTACCATTCAAATTGCTATAAACCGACATTTTCGCTTTTGAGAATTCTTGGTTGTCTAGAAAGCATTTGAAAGGAGAAACCGAGGGCGCGACGATTTCGGAGTGAAATGCTGTCGCAACGGGCAACGCGGTAAATCGAACGCCCTTCTCAGATAGCACGTTAGAGAAACCCGATATTTGTTCTTCTGAGCCAGCTACGATTGTTTGAGACGGTGCATTGTAGTTTGCAATTGTCACATCACTATTCGACTCGTTCAAAAGCGTCTGTACGTCACCAGCCTTGCCCATGACGGCTAACATTGCGCCTGGCGTCTTCGCCGCCTCGTTCATCAGTAACCCACGTTTTCTCGAAACGGCCAATAGCGTTGTCTCGTCGAACACACCTGCCGCATGCAACGCGGTTAATTCACCCAGACTGTGTCCTGCGACTGCATCGGCCTTGAGCCCCAGAGCCCTCATAATTTCAAGCTGAGAAAGACTAACTGAGGCAATGGCTGGCTGCGCCCATTGAGTCGATTTTAGAGTCGCCGTTTGATTTTTCTTTTCATCGTCGCTAAAAACTGGGTAAGGGAAAACCACTTGATGAAGCTGTTCATCATCGCCCCAAATATCACTTTCGGCATGGGCGTCCCACGGGCGAATCGCCGACTCAAAATTCATCGCAATGTCTGCGCCCATATTAACGTATTGACTACCCTGACCAGAAAATAGAAATCCAATCTTTTCGGGCTTAGTACCAACGCCATATGAAATACCGTTCGGTAAGCTAAAACTTGTTTCAGGGTTTTCATTTATTCGCTCAAATGCCAAAGAAAGTTTGGTATTCAAATCGTCTTGATCCTTCGCAACGACTGCTAATCTGTACTTGTACTCTGAACTGAACAACGCCTGTGATTGCGCAATAGCAAAGCGGAACCTATTCTCGGCGGCTTCATAAGTGCCTGAGCTAGGAGCATTGTCCGCGAAAGTGGGTTTACTCAATGCTGACTTGTTATCAGCTGAGAATAGGTATAGTTCGCTAGAGAGCGTTCGCTTTCGCTTAGCAGAAAGCTTTGCTTCTGTGGGAATGTATTCTTCGAGCGTGACGTGAAAGTTAGTACCGCCAAAACCAAATGAACTAATACTGGCTCGACGCGGGTGACTCTCTGATCTCACCCAAGGACGTGTTTCGGTATTCAGATAAAATGCACTGTTAGCGACATCAAGCTTTTGGCTCGGTTTTTCTACTTTTATTGTGGGTGGAAAGGTTTTGTGCTGAAGGGCCATCACCGCCTTAATCAAACCTGCGATACCTGCCGATGCTTTGGTATGACCAATATTGGATTTGACTGAGCCTAGCGCACAATAGTTCTTCTGTGACTCAGTCTCGAATACATGCCCTAGTCCCTTAAATTCAGCAGCGTCTCCTGCCTTAGTTGCGGTTCCGTGTGCTTCTAGTAACTCAACCGTCTCTGGGCCATAACCTGCACTCTCATATGCCCGCTGCATACACACGGCCTGACCTTCTGGTACAGGGGCGTAGACCGAACTGCCCTTGCCGTCTGAGGAGTTACCGAGGCCTTTTATCACACCGTATATTTGATCGCCATCTCGCTCTGCGTCTACCAGGCGTTTGATGGCGACCATGCCAACACCTTCCCCTAGAATCGTGCCATCAGCACTGTCAGAAAATGGTCGACAATCGCCGCTCGCCGACAATGCTGGCGTTTTTGAAAAACACATAAACATAGCAATCGTGTTTAGCGCATCGACCCCACCAGTAATCACAACATCGGAATTACCCAAGTACAGTTCATTGAGAGCGATATTCAGCGCAGCCAATGAACTTGCGCATGCTGCATCTGTAACAAAATTAGTGCCGCCCAGGTCGAGTCTATGCGCAATTCTTCCGGCGACAACGTTCGCCAATAACCCAGGAAACGAACTTTCTTTCCACTCGACATATTCATTTGATATACGGTCGCAGATTGCTTGAACGCGGTCTTCATCTAGACCTTCTTCTCGCAAAGCTTTCAACCATTTGGGCCGCTCCATTCGTCCGCCCATATCAATGATAAGTTCGGTTGCGCCAGTGGTTCCTAATATAACGCTTATTTTACTTTTGTCTGCTTCGCTAAATTGCCCTTTATACGCATCATCTAATACCTGTTTGGCAACCATCATCGCGAGAAGCTGACCAGTATCAGTTGTTTCTAACGCATTCGGTGGCATTCCGAAGGCCATAGGGTCAAATGAAACTTCGGGAATAAATCCACCCGTCTTACCGTAAGTCTTATCACGTGCTTTTGGGTCTTCGTCGTAATAATCGTCGACCAACCAATGAGACTCCGGAACCTCTTTAATTTGGTCTTCTTTGTCTAGAATATTTTTCCAAAAACCACCGACGGTTTCTGAACCCGGAAAGATCGAGCTTATTCCTACAATAGCAACTGGAGGACAATTTGATGTTTTAGTATTTTTCATAGTGATCCTGAGGAATAATTTACTCGGTAATAGTTAAAGGTCTAGGTCGGTAGTCAAATGCGCTAGCCGGAACGGGAACACCATAGGTTCGAAGCTGGAACCCTCTGACACACGCGGCAGCGCCTTCCAATAGATTTAGCGCCACCTGAACAACGCCTCGATTCTCGTACGGCTGTAGAAAGCTGCCCGATGTCCACTGATTGAACGAAGCGATAGCGGGGCCGCACCAGATTTGATAATCCATAACACGATCTTTATCGCCCACGATCGCCCAACGACTTGAAAGACCTAAGTAAGAACGAAATACCAAGGCCATTTTATGCTTAGGGTCACGCGCAGCTTTATCCAGTTGACTTGCATCTCGTTGCTGCCAGAAAGATTTCGTGTCGTGCCAAACTTGCTCAAGCGAGTTACGGAAAATATCTTTTTCCAACTGAGTTTTTATAACCGCAGGAATATCGTCCAAAGAGTCGTAACTTGTGTAAATGTCGTAGAGTTTTGACGCACGCGAAGGATATAGGGTGCCCTTTTTGAGAACCTGAAGCTTCACGCCCATCTCGAACATATCCGACGCAGGCGTCATTCCTACATCGCCTGTCTTTGCTAACGCTAAATTCTTTCGCCCCGACTCATGTAGTCCTGACTCAATACAGGCCTGATTGACCGTTCCAGTCAGTACATATGCAGCACCCATCGAGAACGCAGCGGCTACGGCATTGGGGCTACCTAGGCCACCCGCTGCACCCAATCGAATAGGTTTCTTGTATTTATATTGCTCAGATAGTTGATCGCGCAGGAGTGCAATTGTCGGAAAAATAGCTGACAAAGCTTGCCGATCTGTATGCCCGCCAGAATCCGCTTCGATCGTTATATCTTCGGCTAAAGGAATTAGTTGAGCGAGTTCGACTTCTTCTTGAGACAACAAACCTTGCTGCGCCAGTTTTGTCAAAATTTTGATCGGCGCAGGCGTCATGAATAGAGCGGCTGTTTCTGGGCGCGAAATTTTCGCAAATAAGTAATTGGTCCGTTTGACCTCCCCTGAACTATCCCGATATAAGCCGGTACAAGCATATCGAACGACAGCGGCAGACAATTGCATATAGGCTGAAGCCGATACCCGTCGAACACCCTTTTTGATATAGAGTTCGGCAACACGCTCTTCTAAAATAGGCTCAACAGGTGAATGAATTAAATTGCTTCCCCAAGGTAAACCCAGAGGGCCTAACGTCGTTTGTAGTTCTTCGATCGCACGTTCAACTTTTTCAGCTGGCAAACCTGCCGCACCAAAAAAGCCTATCATGCCGGCTTTGGCCAATGCGATAACCATGCGGGTAGTTGTAATGCCATTTGCCATCGCCCCGCCTACGTAGGGAAATCGAAGCTGATGCGTCTCTTGAAACGAACGATCACCCAACCACTCTGGATAGATAGGCGGCAAGGTTGCCAGGAGCGTATGAGAAGATGTAGATGCGCCAGCACTCGTTGAAATACCCACTCTGCCTGAAGCATCTTGCATCACATTCACCGAACGTCGAAAGTCTGCAATGCCTTGAGCGATCTGTTCAGGGTAAAAAAGTAGATTACCAGTGTTGTCGTGTGTTGGATTTAGTGCCTGATTTGGCATTACGTTCCACTCCCTAGAAGTCTTGTTTACGGTTACTATAGCTTTAGTAGCATATTCTAAATTCAGGCCAAAATTGAGCATTAATTCATAATAACCTGAGCATTTACTCAGAACAGTACTGCCATCCAAGAATTTGCGCAATAAAACATATGAAATTACATGATAAAATGAAAAAAAATCGTGATCTGTGGCTTATTTTTATATCGAAAATTAAACAGATGCGAATAGATTCGCAAGAATAGTTATATTAACGTCAGCCAATTTTTAAGGGATACGCGTGACTAGCAAGAAAACAGCAATTATCGAGGCAACAATTTCCGCTGTCGCAAAATATGGCCTGAGCAAGACCAACGCACAACTGGTCGCCGAAGAAATGAACATTGCTCAATCTTCAATTTTTTATCATTTCCCACAACAACAACAATTATTCGATTCGCTCAACGACTATGTTGCTCGCCACAATGCCGAACACGTTAAAAAACTGGTTGAAGAAGTCAAAGTATCTAACAGCTTCGAACGCCTTTGTCGCTTTATTAAGGGCAATGTTTTGTGGGCAGTAAATAATCGAGACCACGTTACTGTTTTACTTTATGCATTGGCAGACAGCCGACAAAACGAAACGGTGTCACACAATGTATCGAACATTTTGAAAAAGGCAGAAGACCAGGTGTATTTTTATTTGGTCACAGGAATCGCAGAAGGTGAGTTCACCGTCAAAAGCAATATTCGTTCTCTAGCTCGCTTTATCAACCAAAGTGTTAACGGAACTGTCATCACCCATTTTCATCTGAAAGACGACTGGGATATAGATAGCTATATGGAAGACTTAACTAACTACTTACTCGAAATAATTCACTTGAAATAAATGCTGCAGTGCCTCGTGTTCAGCATTTTAGCACCCAGGTTTCACTAATAACCAAACATAAACAGAGACACCTGAAAACGATATATAGCACTCACTATTTTGACATTGAGAACAATGCATCTTCGAAATTGCGTGCGAACAAATCAGGATCTACTAAAGAACATGCCATCATGCGGGCTCTTAACCCCCGCCTGACTATGCTTAAGGCTTCTAGGTTTTTAGCTTTTGACACCGCTATTGATATATATTCTTCCTCACTCTTGGCCACCCAGTCGCCTAAGTCAACCTGACTCATAATACTATATCCAACACGAGAACGATGATTATCTCCGGCAAGACTAACCGTCGGGAGCCCTTGCCATAGCGCCTCACAAGTAGTTGTAGTTCCTGCATAAGGGTACGAGTCTAAACAAATATCTACATTTTCCAATAGCTAGTTTAGACCAAGCATTTGTATAAACACGATTTAAAAATTCAGAAGCATCTCTACCTTGAATGTCAATCTTACCTAATGTTGAAGCATCTAAAATTCCTGCATCGTTTCTTGCAGCCTTCGACTCTCTTTGGACAGCTTCATACATGCTTTCATTCTTATTTGGGTAATACCAAGCTCTTTTCCATTGACCAACATCTTCAAATTTTGCTCCATGTTTTTCATGCCATATGTGAATAGGCGTTTTTCTTACAATATCAAAAAATTGTTTTACGTTTCTTCCAACAATAGCTCCAAAAGTTAATGGGGTGTATGGTGGACGAAAAGTTGTAGTTCCTAATTCACCCATTTTAGTATTAGTAATTTCGGACACAATTCCTAATGCGTGCATGTTTCCAATTTTACCTTGGTCAGTAGCCATTCCTGTTGTCGTATAACGTTTAACATGTTCTATAGACTTATAACCCTCTCTTAAAGCAAGCTTAATATCATTTGCTGTTGTGTCATTTTGATAGTCTACAAATGGTTTGGTTTTTCCAGAGACTTTATCTGATGGCAACAACCATATGTTTTCAAAATCAGCACCCTTGGATTCAGTAATATTTAATTGGTCATTATGGTTTAAATTTAAAAATTCATTTGTTTTTTTTTGAGTCTCTTCAATAATTTTTTTTAGATTAAATACTCCGTTACAGGATCCTACAGAAATTTGATTAAGAGATGTTGATTTTGGCTGAAAATAATATTTTTCTTCATTATAGATGAGTTTGCCACCAGATTGGGTAAATAGATGAACAGCAGGTGTATAACCACCCGAGACACATAGTAGATCACAATTAATTTTTAATTTATTTGCAACTATACTGCTATTGTCGTTTGACAGTTTCATTACATGAACTTTATTAATTTTTTTGTAACCTTCTGTATAAACAATAGTATCTTTCCATAATATTTTTATTCCTAGTTCATTGCATTTTTTAGGTAAAGTTCCGTTTGACTGTTCTCTGATGTCGACAATTGCTTGTATTTTAACACCTCTATTATGCAAACTTATTGCCGTTTCATATGCATCATCGTTATTTGTGAAAATAACAACATTATTTCCACATTTTACGCCGTAATAATTAATGTATTTTCTTACAGCCGACGACAACATTATACCCGGTCTATCGTTACAATCGAAAACCATTGGTCTTTCGATAGATCCAGTAGCTAAAATTACCTTTTTTGCTCTAACTTTCCATAAACGTTGTCTTATTTTTCCCTTTTTTTCTTTTTCAGATAAATGATCAGATAAATTTTGTATCATAATTAAATAATTATAATTATGATAAGCAGCTACACTTGTTCTATTCAGAATCTGAATATTCTTATTGTTAATTAGGTTTCTCCACCAGATATATGGTCTGTCTGTCAGACAAACCATTTCTTTGTCCGAAGTTTCAAGGTAACTCACTGGAATGGAATAAATTCTGCCAGATTTTATCCCTGGAAAGATTAATACAACAATATTGTCACTAATTAGGGGATGTAATGGAGATCTGGCAATGGCTCTTGTTAAATGGTTCACCAATCGAAAAAATATCTGATTCCCGTCCATTTAGTGTCAGCTTATCGCGTTTGCTTTTTTAATCCGTTCTTGAACTTCTTCGCTCACTTCATAGGGTTCCCAACCTGGTGGAGGAGTGTAGATGCCCATAGCCACCATTTTATTCACTTGATGTTTAACCAATTCAAGCTGTCCTTCTTCAGTTAGAGGCGGTTCTTCAATGCACAGGTTTCTTGGGTAT
>ENA-OSET01002198-OSET01002198.1-sediment-metagenome-genome-assembly--contig:-NODE-2198-length-19102-cov-3.367779_pt1 | contig 19102 bp, 17 predicted proteins | sample MGYA00237882_ERZ534229 | MGnify/ENA primary metagenome ERZ534229 (study PRJEB26408, sample SAMN06266212) | sediment metagenome | isolation source: Hudson Canyon methane seep mesocosm | place... | reverse complement strand
TGATTAAATGCCATCGGAACCCCTGCTTCTTGAGCGGCTTTTGCTAGGCCATCTACTAGCGCCGTTGTTTGTTGAGACAGCTTGTCATAAAAACCCTCTTGTGAAATATTGTTTAGCATTGCTAAACCTGCCGCCATAGCAAGGGGGTTACCTGAAAGGGTGCCTGCTTGATATACAGGGCCAGTGGGTGCGATATAGTCCATAATATCGCTACGGCCGCCAAATGCGCCAACGGGTAAACCACCTCCTATTACTTTGCCTAAGGTGGTTAAGTCGGGTGTTATTTTATACACAGACTGAGCACCGCCTAATGCTGTTCGGAAGCCTGTCATTACTTCATCAAAAATAAGTACACTGCCATGTTCTGTACAACATTCCCTCAATGCTTCTAAAAAACCAGGAAGCGGCGGAATACAATTCATGTTACCGGCGACAGGTTCTACAATGACAGCGGCAATTTGATCGCCCATTTGCTGAAAAATTTCACGGGCTTCATCTGGTTTATTAAAACTAAGGGTAAGCGTATGTTCGGCAACGCTGGCTGGTACACCGGGCGAGTTTGGTACACCTAAGGTAAGTGCACCGGAACCAGCTTTAACTAATAACGAGTCAGCATGGCCATGATAACAACCTTCAAATTTTATGATTTTGTCTCGACCCGTGAAACCTCTTGCTAGCCTGATAGCGCTCATAGTAGCTTCTGTACCTGAACTGACCATTCTTACTTTTTCTATTGACGGTACTAGCTCGCAGACTTTCTTAGCCATTCGGGTCTCAATTTCTGTGGGTGCACCATAACCCAAACCATGAGAAAGTTGCTGCTGCACTGCTTTTATCACGCTGGGGTTGGCATGCCCCAAAATCATAGGCCCCCATGAGGCGACATAATCAATATATTTCTGACCATCAGCATCGAAAAGGTAGGCACCTTCGCCTTTTTCGAAAAAGATTGGTGTGCCCTCTACACCTTTAAATGCTCTTACTGGCGAGTTGACTCCGCCAGGAATAACCGTTTGTGCATCGGTAAATAATTGTTCAGATTTTGACATGTAGATAGGCCTATTAATTAGCTAGTTTTTCGAAAGAGGTTTTAATTTGTGTTGTAAAAAGGTGCGCAGTTGACTCTATATTCTCTTGAGCAAATAAACCATGGATAACAGCAATTGAGTAAATTTGTTTATTCAGTAATGTCTGCAAATTTTCAGTGCTGATGCCACCAATCGCAACACTTGAATAGTGCTGCTTAGCAGCTTGGCGAATAACATCAAGATTGCAATGCGCGGCATTTGGTTTAGTTTTTGACGGAAATACTCTGCCAAAAGCGCAATAATCAGCACCTAGTTGATAACAATGTTGTGCGTACTGCAAATCATTATGGCAGGTGACGCCAAGTATTTTGTCTTCACCTAATTTTGCTCTGGCCTCTATTAGATCGCCATCACTTTTACCTAAGTGAAGGCCATCGGCATTTACACGTAAGCACAGCGACAAGTCATCATTCATGATTAACAGTGCGTGATGGTCAGTACATAAATCCCGTAAACTTTGAGCGGCTCGTAATAACTCAATATGAGTAGCGTGTTTGTCTCGATATTGAATTACAGACGCGCCGCCGCGTAATGCGCTTTCAACACCGCTTAAAAGTAGGTCACCGGGTAATAGCTTGGGATCTGTAATAGCATAAAGGCCAATAGGGAGTTTCGTCATCATAGAGAGTCTTTAAAAGGGTTTTACCACAACCAAAATAACAACGGCGATGAGAATAATCACGGGAAATTCGTTGAACCAACGATAAAAAACATGGCCGTGTTGGTTTTCATCTCTTGCAAATGATTTTAGTAACTTACCACTATAAAAATGATAGGCAACGAGAATGGCAACCAGGCTTAACTTCAGGTGAAACCAAGCGCCACTGGAGAACCCTTCGAGATTATAACTCAATAGCCAGAACCCGAATATCAGCGTCATCACCATTGACGGTGTACCGATACCCCTGAATAATTTTCGCTCCATTACTTTGAAACGCTCAATACTGGTTTCGTCGTTGGCCTGGCTGTGATATACGAAAAGTCGAGGTAGATAAAATAATGCAGCAAACCAGCAAATGACAGATATTATATGAAAAGCTTTAACCCATAACATTTTATTTCCTTTTATATTGATAATAGTTTTCAACATCGGTACGCGTCAGCACCCCTAAAACTCGCGTAATCATTGGGGCACTTGTTCGCTCGACATATAAGGCATCCGTATTGGTTTCAGCAAATTTATCAAGTGCTTCTTGGAGGGTTGCCTGAAAGTATAAAGGCGCAACATCTTTACGCTGAGCGGGGATTTTAAATAAATCGATGATCAGTTTCTCTTCAAGTGCTTCTTGATCATTGGTTAAGAACTTAGCCTCATTTTCTTCCATGAAATGTGCAAGATCAACAGTAGGAAACATAGACACAGGCTTTTGATCATCATTGGAAATTAAAATAAACTTGGGTTCCTGCCTTAAAATATTCTTGGCGTCTTGATAGTTAATCAAATGAGTAGACGTGACTATCTGTCTTGTCATAATTGCACCAACACTGACGCGTCGTAACGCTTGTATGACAGGGCTATTTTGGAAATCGAGCCCCTGTTCTTTGAGAATACTTAGAAAGACAGATTTTTGTTTAAATACTTCACTGGCAAACAAACTTGATACGACGATGATCAACATTCCTGGCAATATTATATTTGGGTTCTGTGTTAGCTCCATAAGAGCAAGTAATGCTGCTAATGGTGCTTGCAGCGCTGAACCCATCATTGCACCCATTCCCAGCATGGCATAAAAACCGGAAGATGAAGCTGTCTCAGGCGCTATCCATTGTGCGATAAGGCCAAATATTCCACCGACAGCCGCACCAATAAATAGAATTGGTCCGACTAAACCGCTCGGCATGCCCAAACCAATACTAATACCCGTTACCAGAATTTTAGCGATAGCGATGCTACACAAAAGTAAAATTCCATAATTACCTACTAAGGTATTATTTACAGTGTCATACCCAATACCCATTATTTCGGGTAAAAAAATAGCAACGACAGCTGTTATCGCCCCGGCTGCAGAAATTCGATAAAAAATACTACTTTTACCAAAGCGCATGGTACGTTTTATCAATCCAACGAAACAGGAGGAGACAAAGCCTATGCCGATACCACATAACACAATGAAAGGTACTTCATATAAGGAGTTCATGTAGAGTTGAGGGACAAAAAATGCTGGGTCCGCGCCATAAACTGATTGTGAAATGATAGCGGCAGTGACAGAAGATAATATGACCGGAGTAAAACCGGCTATTGAGTACTCCATCATTACTACTTCCATGGCGAAAATGACACCTGCTATAGGGGTATTAAACGAGGCAGAGATGGCGGCAGCTGTGCCACAGGATATAAGTGTTCGAATGCTATTGTTAGGTAATTTTAAATAGCGACCCAAGATACTTGCGCATGCAGCGCCTAGGTGAACCGCAGGTCCTTCTCTTCCAGAAGATTGCCCACTTAAAACGGTTAGAATACCACCGACAAATTGCGTCATCATACTTTTGAGATTAATGTACCCCTGATGGTAATTCAGTCGTTCAATAACAAAGACAACGCCCACCTTGCGCTGGCTGATTCTGAGCCGATACCAAATAGTACCAATTAGGATTGCGCCACTAATAGGTAGAACAGCTCTCATAAAGACTGACAAACCTTCAAAATTTTCAGGATCGCCTTCGGGTAAAAAATAGGAGAGAGGGAATTCAATTAAAAAACGGAATAATAGAATAATACTTGCGGTTAAAGCGCCCACCACCAAACCCAATATTGATAACTGAGGTAAGGCATCAACACCTGAAAGTTTGAGCCTGAACACTCTTTTATAGTTTTCGAATGTTGTTTTAAAGGGCATTGTAATAGTTTTCGCTATACAGAAAATTTTGCTGATAATTTTTTTGACAGTGTAGCAAGAAATAAGAAATTATACTTTTTTGTCTAAAATTAGTGAAAAATGTCATCGTCAAATAATGGATATCAAATGGTCTAAACGGTATTTAATGTTTGCTTTTGTTACCGTGGGTATTAGTGCCTGTATTCCATAGCTTTAAAGAGTATTTTAGCGATTCATTTAGAAAGACCTCGTGATATGCCCATGATATAATGGACGTCATTTTTAACGGGCCAATGGCCTTATTGAATTCCAGACGGGAATAAGGGAAAACAGTGATTAAAGCAGGCATTGTGGGAGCAACTGGTTATACCGGTTCTGAACTTTTACGTTTATTAGTATTACACCCTAAAGTAGAGATAGCTGTCGTGACGTCTCGAACTGAAAAAGGGCGTCTAGTCGCGGATATGTTTCCTCAAGTGCGTGGATATATTGATCTTGAATTTACCGACCCAAGCGTAGAAGATTTATCTCATTGTGATCTTATCTTTTTTGCAACACCGCACGGTGTTGCACAATCGATGATGGCAGAATTTATTGATTCAGGACTTAAGACGATCGATTTGTCTGGTGACTTTAGATTAACCGATGTCGATGTATGGGAACGTTGGTATGAACAAAAGCATGCTTGCCCTGAATTAATTGAGCAAGCCGTTTATGGATTACCAGAGATAAGTCGTGAGAAAATTAAAGATGCAAAGTTGATTGCTTGCCCTGGGTGTTTTCCCACAGTAATACAGTTGGGCTTTTTACCTTTGATAGAAAAAGGGCTTGTTAAAACGGACCGCCTGATTGCCGATGCAAAAACAGGTACCAGTGGCGCAGGGCGTGCTGCAAAAACAGGCATGTTATTGTCTGAATGCTCAGATAGTTTTAAAGCCTACGGTGTGTCGGGTCATCGTCACCTTCCTGAAATGCAACAAATTTTGAGTGAAGCCAATGGTTCTGAGGTGTCGCTTACATTTGTACCCCATTTGGTACCGATGATTAGAGGTATTCAAGCGACCTTATATCTGGAATTAAAGGATAGCTGCAATTTAACACTTGAAGCGATACAAGAGCTTTATGAAGAACGATTTACTGATGAGCCATTTGTAGATGTAATGCCATTAGGCTCATTACCTGAGACACGAGGCGTTAAAGGTTCAAATATGTGCCGGATAGCTCTGCATCAACAGCCAGGTAGCAAGGGTGTTATTATTCTGGCGGTCATTGATAACTTAGTAAAAGGTTCGTCCGGACAGGCCATTCAAAATATGAATATCATGTTTGGCTTTGATGAACGCGAAGGCTTGAATCAAGTTGCACTGATGCCGTAGTTGGCATAGGTATATCGATTAAATATGCGGATTAGGTAGACGGAATAGATAAATGGTAAAAGGTAAAGCAGAACAAAAGTTAATTGTTGTACAACACCAACCCGGTATTAAGCGTAAAAGGCGCTTGGTCTTTATAACGGGGGTGATTGTTATTGGTGCGATTAGCTTTTTGTTGGGAGATTTTCAAATCAGGCACCGGTTTGATCAAGTTAATAATCAACTTGATGCACTTTCTGCTAAATTTGTTGAATTACAAGAAGGTGAGGCAATACTAAGACAACAGGTTGCTAATCTGACGAGTGGACGAGAAATAGATAACTTAGCGAAGTTGGATATTCAGAATACCATAAAAGATTTTAAGTCTCAGGTATCACAACTTGAGAAAGATGTATCGTTTTATCAGAACATCATGGCGCCGTCAGATAACGCTAGGGGTTTGCAAGTTCAGAAAGTAGATATTTCGGCGGGGTCGGTTTCCAACAGGTTCAACTATAAAATAGTATTAGCGCAGGTTGGTGATAATAAAGCTTATGTAAATGGTGTGGTTGCCGTTAACTTTATAGGCATGAGAGGGGATAAAAAAGAAATTATTCCTTTAAGAAACTTATCAGATCAGCAGGTTGAACTGGGCATTAAATTTAAGTTTAAATATTTTCAGGATATAGAAGGCGATTTAGTGATACCGGACGGTTTTATACCGGAAAGTATACAAATCGTAGCACAATCTAAAGGCAAAAATGCATCACGGTTGGAGCAAAGCTTTGAATGGAAGCAGCTCTTAGAACAGAAAAGTTAGGAGGCATTATGTTTGGTAAGAAGAAAAGCAAAAGTCAGCATCGTAGCCAAAGTGTTCAATTTGATACATTGATTTCGGCTAAAACCCAAATCGAAGGTGATCTTCAGTTCACCGGCGGACTTCACATTGATGGCTTAATTCGGGGTACGGTTCGAGCAGAAGAAGAGAGCGAAGCAATTGTACGAATTAGTGATATAGGTGAAATTGATGGCGATATAATTGCACCAAATATCATTGTAAACGGTACTGTGCATGGCGATGTTTATGCTTCAAAGCATATCGAGTTGGCAAAGAATGCCTCCATTAAAGGTAATGTTTATTATCATCTAATTGAAATGGCAATGGGTTCTGAAGTGAATGGTAATTTGGTTCACCATAAAGAACCGGTTTCAATTGCTGAGCATGATGCTGGTGACAAACCCAAGTTGGCAGAGTCCGAGCAAGTATCACTAAAAGCCGTTAATACGCTTGCAAGCCCAAGTGTATCAAGTAGTAAAGCGAATACTTGACTAAAATGCTAGGTTAATTGGATAATGAAGGATTGATTATCCAATTAACCTATGGAGACTGAATGAGCGTTGTTGAATCTTTTATCCCTACCCCGTTAATCTTTACCGATGCCGCTGCCGATAAGGTAAAGTCGCTGGTAGAGGAAGAGGAAAATCCAAACTTACAACTGCGGGTATATGTAACGGGCGGTGGGTGTTCTGGCTTTCAGTATGGTTTTACCTTTGACGAAGACCGCGCAGAGGATGATACCGTTATTCCAAACAAAGGAGTTGAGTTAGTTGTCGACTCTATGAGCTATCAATACTTGGTTGGTTCGACTGTCGATTACTCTGAAGGGCTTAAAGGTGCACAGTTTTCTGTTTCAAACCCTAATGCCGAAACAACGTGTGGTTGTGGGTCAAGCTTTAGTATCTGACATTAACCATTACTTGTTTAGATGACAGTAATGCTGCTTTTTAAACGATTTTTCATCATAGCTGAGATCAAAAGGTAAAAATAGGGTATCTGCTATGAAAGAAAAGGGTAAATCGATTAGCGAATAAATACTTAAAGGAATAGCATGAGGAGGGCTTTCTTCTGTTCCTTGTAACCAAGATAAATTACACGAAAAAATTTCGAAATTTTGTTTTGTACCTGAATATGGAATGCCTACTCCTACGTTCACGACTTCAACGCCGTCGCCATTATAGCCATGGGATGAGTTGGTGATGATTGTTGAGCAAGCTGAAAGCTGTAAGGCTAACGCTCCTATGAATATCACTCGAGAATATCCTTTACATATACGCATAGACTAAACCTTCGGGTTGCTGAGTAACATTTTTATTATTTCAGTTGCCTAATAGTTTAAGAGTACTACCTTTTATCATCTTAGCCAGTTCTTTTTTGCCATCTAGTTTTAATCGTCGCACGCATGTTTTGATATCTTGCCCCTGAAAAATCCTCATGATGATCAAGAAAGTACTTTGATGATCGAGTTTCGACATTGATCCATTTGCAAAACAATTAAGCATAAACGTGCTTAGAACTAATAAACTATCATCAAATGAGCGGTGGTGTTCAGCATAAGCGTAGAGTTCAGTTAGCGCTTGTTTACTGAGTCGTATTTTACTGTGTTCAGCTTTGTTAAGATTTAAGCAAGATAATATTGCAAGTGCAGTGTCAGCAGGGAGTTGGCGGTGATGGTGGAGCAAATCAACTAGAAACTTTTGATTGAACTGTGCAGTCAATTGATTAGATAACACTAGGGCCGGTTTTGATATTGCTTTAAACAAAATAGCAGATTGAGTACCACTGGCACCATCTTTATGTGAACCAAGCTTTACAGGATGAAAATTATTTTTTATCCAGAATGTCATTAACTCGGGTGTGATGCCAAAGCTGGTCGATATAGAATCTATATTCTCTCGTGCAGCATATTCATCGGCAGTGTGTAATAACATTGAGCCAAAGCCTTTACGAGTGTCATCAGGGTGAATAGCGATCCGCATTACTCTGTATGTTCGTTGTGACAAAGCATTGTAATTTCCACTATAAGCGAGCAATGATTGAGGCACTAAATGACCTCTAGGTCGACGGGTACCTTCGAAAACTCCTTGCGCTAGAATATCGTCTTCGATTCCGCCTTCTTCAATCAGCAGCATCACACCTACTAGATTTTGCCTGTTTTTGCTTATTGGGAGAAATAGCGTCGCTATTTTTATTCTGGGGTGATCTAGAATAAGCCTTATATCTGAAGGGCTTGTTTGATAATGAGCAAGTACTAACAAAGAAATTATATGGCTTAACAATGCTTCATTATTGACTAGTTCATCTTGAGATAGCCACTGGACTTCGGGTGTAGAATCTTTCAGGTCAAAGCTTATTTCAGGAAGCTGAGCATTTAATAACAAAAACTTAAAGGTGAACTCCTCTAGGGGGTCATTCGTTGCCCAACGAATTGGTTGCTTTAGTGTGATTGATCGCCATTGAGGCGTTATTGTATCAAGCTCTTTTTTGAAACGGACAGCAAAGCCATTTCCGTTTCCTTCGTATCCGTGAGTGGTGCTAGAAAATACAACGCGAGGGTAATTGAGTAATATTGCTTTAAGAGCAGGGCTTGGGACCGCGGCAGCTTCATCGACTAGTAATAAATGGCATTCTGGTGTTTGTTCAATGAGCTCATCGGGTGGAATAAACGTCAATTGTAATCGTTCATTCGCATCAATATCAGGAAACTGTAGGCGAAAATGTTTGAAGGCCGCAGCACATGCTCGTTGACTGGGCGCAGTGATGAGTACTTTAAGGTGCTCTTGCTTAGCAATAGTCGCGGCAGCTAAGCCTAAGGCACTTGTTTTTCCACGGCCTCTATCTGCAAGAACAACTAACGGCCGTTTGTGATGGCCTGTGGCGACGGATGTGATTTCATCTATGAGGGTTAGTTGATCTGTTGTCGGCAGTGATAAAGGCCTTATTGCGTCGTGTACGTGTTCCACGACGTTAGGAATAGGCTGGCCTTGTTCAAACAAAAACACATTTGCATCAGCATAAATGAGCCGAATCAAGCGCTTAAGAAAGCGAGTACCACATTGGGGCAATTCATCAGGCCCTGAGCACATTCGTATATAATCAGGATCAGGCGCTTGTGCAAAAGTATTTAAATCAGGAAGTAGTAAGAAAAATAAGCCCCCGCCTCTTAATAACCCTGAAGCCGCACCAAAACTGTCTGGATTCAAACCACTAAAACCATCCCATATAATACGATCGACTTCAGACCCTAAGTAAGTTTTCAGTTTAGACGCTGACGTTAACTCTCCTTCGAAAACTATGTTCTGATCACTGATAGTGAGTGTATTGACTCTTTTCAGTTGAGGAAGAAGGCTCAATAGTGTGTCTTGAACCCACTCTTCCTGACCAGAAAGAACAACAAGGCGGCGTTGAAATGAATCTTGAGCGACCCTTTGTAGCAGTTCTAGTTGTTTAAGTAGTTGCTTGGGGAGTGAGGCCATGTTCTTTGAAAACTCTTAAAAATGTGTCGGGCTCTGGGCGTACCCTATAGTTATCGGTTTGATCGGTAAAGATAATAACACCATTTTTATCCGTTAATATGGCTGTAGGTAATACAGTGTCTGAATCGTAGCCTAAAACTTCCATTCCTTTCGGGGTGCCCTGTAAAGACTCTATGCCGAGTAATTTAGCTGCTTCATTATTTTTATCAGTCATAAAATTAAAGTTAACATCGAATTTATCTGCAAGTGATTTAGTAAATTTCTCAGGTTGAGGGCTGACTAAATAAATTTTTACGCCTAGTTGTTCAAGTTGTTGGTAACTGGCGGCAACTTCTTTTATTTGTGCCATACATAGTGGACACCAGTTTCCACGGAAGAAAAGTATTAGAGCCGCATGGTTTGTTAATTCACTTGAAGACCAGTCTTCACCTTCTGATCTGACTAAATTGAATATTGGTAGAGGTGCGCCAATCGTTAATGCAGGGCTGTCCTGACGAGCCAAACGTGAATACCAAAAAACATAGAGACTCAAACCACCCAGACCCAAGCCAAGGTTATAGGTATAAAAGTAAGTTAAATTTTCAGGTAGATTGAGTTGCAAATAGCTTATTACAGCGCCAATACCAGCGAATATAAATAAGGCGTTGAGATTGGCGCTGGTTCTGGCAACAGGTTTAATGAATAGCTTCATAAAAAATAATAGTGAGGGCGATATACCTATGAATATACCTAACCAAATAGTTTCAATACCCTGTTGATATAATTCGATAATAGATTGGATAAAAACAACGCTTAATAAAGAGATATAAAAAGATATAAAAATAGATTTAAATAAATTGTTCATGCTGATGCCTATTATTAAATGGTTGCAAGACCTGAATGGCTATTTGAAAAGTCCTTTCAAGTTCTGTTTTTGTTTTTCCTTCCCTGGCTGCTACACGTAAACCTTTTATGACAGTCATAAAATACGCGGCTAGTTCGGTTGAAGATATTTGATTGGATAGTTCATTTTTTGTCATCGCTTGATCGAAAAATAATTGAAACTGATGTTCAATCAGCTTTAATGTATTTGAGGCTACACCAGCAAGGCGTTCATCATTACCTTTTTGCTCAAGGATGGTATTCACAAATAAGCAGCCATTCTCGAGCGTGAGGGAGGGCGAAAAAAAAGTCAGTCTGAAAAAATCAATTAGGGCTGCCTGCATTGATTTACCAGTAAACAGAATTTGAGAAGCGGTAAAACTTAGCTTACTGAAATGTGCTAAAACGGATTCATACATTTCTCGCTTATTACCGAAAGTGTTGTAGAAGCTACTTCTGCTAAGATTAGTCACTTGTAATAAATCTTCCATAGAAGACGCTTCGTAACCCTTTGACCAAAAAAGTTCCATAGCCTGAGAAAGGGCAATATCGGGATCAAAATTCTTATTTCTCATAATACTCGGTTACGTTTTCAGAATGATCGTTCCATTATCACATAAGGGAACGATCATTCCAATATAGTTAACTCTATATACTGATTTAAATAATAAAGGGAGTCCGTATGAAAAAAAAAGCCAGTATTGGAAAAGATAACTTCATCCTCATGTTTGTCGCCTTTACGTTCGGCTTAATTTTGTCAAACCTCTTGGCTGAATCTAGTAAGAATAAAGGTGGACAGGTAAGCAATGCTTTATTTGTGTATAAGGGTATTGATAAATTAAAAGAGGATATATCTGAAAATTTACAGCAGCGTCTTACACAGATTGAAAAACAACGATTAGAGATTCTGGAGCGCGCAGCAATAGAGCAGCATATTTATCAATATGCGCTCATAGAAGGCATTACACCTGATGAAGCTGCGCAGAGACTCTTTCATGTGGATGAGCCTAGTGAAGAACAGGTGAGTGATTTTTTTCAAGCGAATGTGAATCAAATAAAAAAGCCATATTTCCAAATTAAGGAAGAAATAAAAAAACAGCTAACTAAAATGCAGAGAATAAAAACTAAAGATCAGGTCCTTGATCAGCTGATTAAGTCTGGAAACTTACATTTTCTTTAGATTGAACGATAAGTAATGATAAATGAATCCCATTGAGTGCAATTTTTAAAAATAGCTTATAGAATCTGTTACATACAATAAGGAAATTTTTATTGAAATGGATTGTATCATTCAGCTCTTTCGAGCAGTAAGTATATTCTTTCTCTTCACAATGTTGACAGCTTGTGCGAGCTCTTCTTTATTTAATCCCTACCCCTTGCAAGCACTAGCCTACCAAAATGCTATATATCAAGACAGTATTGTTGAAGAAGATCAATCTGAAATATTGATAGCACTAAACGAGAAAAAAAATGATTCTGATTCCATGCTTTATATGATGGAACGAGGCCGAATTAATCAATTAAGTGATGATTTTAAAGCGAGCACATTGGATTTTGAATGGGTAATAAACAAGTTTGAGAAGCAAGATTTAGACGCTACGATACAAGTCAGTAATCTAGCTAATCAATCAGTGTCATTAATTTCAAATGATAATGCTATACCGTATCAAGGCGCTGGGTATGAGCGAATCCTTACACACCACTTTCAAGCTTTGAATTATTTGGGGCAACAAGATATAGAAGGTGCTGCAGTTGAATTTAGAAAAGTAGCGTTAGAGCAATCAATTTTACTTAACCAACATGAAAAAGAAATCAATGATGCTTACGACGATGCAGATGAGAATAGTCTCGACATAGAGAGTTTGAGTAATGAGTTTGCGGGTATGGATGCCATTGCAGGAAACGTTAAAAGTTCATTTCAAAATGCATACACGTTTTATACTTCAGCCGCTTTTTGGGAAGCAAGGGGTGAATTTAATGCCGCATGGATTGATTACAAAAAAGCGTATGAAATAAATTCAAGTAATGATTATCTAAAGCAAGATATCGCCAGAATGGCCAAAAAAATGGGCGAATCGACAAGTTCAAAAGACCTTAACGAAGTGAAACCAGGCCAAGGCAGTGTGGTGTTTTTTTTTGAAGAGGGCTTCATCCTATCAAAAGAAGAGATTAAAATACCAATACCAACCTTCGATGGTGGTTTGATTTCTTTGGCTTTTCCTTACTATGAAACAGAACGATGGCCAATGAATCAGGCTCTTAGAGCCATGACGGCAGATTTTATTGAATTGGGTTTCAGTCAGGAAGTTGCTAATGTAAGCGCTTTGGCCGTGAAAGATTTAAAAGAGCAACTACCTACAATGTTAGTTAGGCAAGTATTAAGGGGCTTTGCAAAATATAAAATACAAAAAAATGCGACAGAGCAGGCTGGCTTAGCGGGTCAGTTTTTAGCAAATATCTATAATATAATTTCAGAAACGGCAGATCGAAGAAGTTGGTTGACCTTACCCCATACAGCACAAATTATGAGGTTCAATCTAGATGAGGGTTCTCAAGAAGTATTCTTATCTACTCCTAACAGCAAATCAACAGTCGTACTTGATGTTAGGGAAAATAGAACGTTGTTTGTACGCGTCGTAGCTGTAAAAAATAAACTGATTACACAAATTTATACCCTGTGAGGTCTTTGCACGACACAGTTGTTAATGTAGTTATCATGTAAAAAATCTCACTCTAAAACAATAATGGTGATCGTCTGGGAACAGACAAAGGAGATTGATATGAGAAATGAAATGTTAAAAGGTTTAATGCTGACTCTTTTGGTTTCGGTATTGGCTTCTTGCGCAGTAAATGAGACGGCAACGGTAACAGTTTCACAGGGAAATGTTACCCAAGTAATTGAGTCAAATAGTGGTTTATTGTCAGATAGTTTAAGTATTTCTGATACGCAAACAGCTTATGCCGGTGACATGTTAAAGGCACAAGTATCGATAAAAAATGACTCAAGTGATGATTTAAGTTTTAGTTATAAATACAAATGGTTAGACAAAGCAGGTTTTGAAATTGCGATTGATGGGCGTCCGTGGAGCCCACTAACCATTACTGCCTATGAAACAAAATCAGTTCAAGCGGTGGCGCCGAACCCGAGCGCCACTACGTTTAAAATAATGGTTCAAAATTAAGTTGTATTAACCTGGAGATAGAAATGAAAATAGTTAAAATTACGACTTTTGTATGTGCAAGTTTATTGCTAGTTGCCTGTTCAAGTGATCCCAAAGTGTCATATGGTGATGCTACTGGAGTTGAAACGACTACTACGGCATTTGGGTCAACAGACTTACAAAGTATTGCTGCAAAATTAGTTGATGACCTGGTAAGTTTCCCTCCGATTGTGAGAGAGACAGCCAATAGACGCCCCGTTGTGTTCGTGGATAAAATTAAAAATAAAACAACTGAGCATATTGATACAGAGTCTATTACTGATTCGATTCAAACGAAATTACTTCAATCGGGTAAGTTTCGTTTTGTCGATATGACGGCGGTAAAACAGATTCAGGATCAGTTACAGTTTCAAATGGATAGTGGTTTGGTTGACCCCACAAAAGCGGTAGCATTCGGAAAACAAACGGGTGCTGAATTTATGTTGTATGGCAACATGTCGAGTATTGTTAAGCGAAATAGTGACACCAAAGATGTATATTACAAATTTACGCTCAAATTAATGAATCTAGAATCGGGCATCTTAGAGTGGGCAAGTGAAAAAGAAATTCGTAAAACAGGTGAGAAGTCATTCTTTTCACTATAGTTTAGATGCTTATATTTAGTCTTTAGAAAATAAGTGACCGGAAATGTACACTCTATAGTACTTTCCGGGTTTTTCCCGACCCGATAATCACCAGTAGAAAATCTCGATAACGGAGGGCTATTGATCACTGTGAATGCGCGAGTCAAGCATGGAGAATTCTTTGCAATTTTTGATATTGGTACCACCTAAAAGAACCCTGTATTACGAGGGAAAATACTCCTTAGGGGAAAGAACGCAGCCGTAAAACAGTCTTTGCCAAAATGCAAGGGCAGCGTTAACTAGTGGCAATTTCAACTTAGTTGTTCCAGGCTCAATTGTGCAGAAAATCAGACTCGAAAAGCAAAAACACCCGAGTTTCAAGAAAGAGGTACGGGCGACTGAGGGCTCAAGTGAAGCGCCTATACAGTGGTAAAATAAATAGGGGTGGCTTTAGTGACTGGTCATCCTTGAAACGACAGATTATACTACGGCCCATTTTTTAATAATGGGCCTATTTTTGATAGTAGTTTTATATGTCTGATAAGCAATACCATAAAAGAAAATTCGCGCGTGCCAGCCTAGAAACGATGTATCGAGTCTTTACGGTTCCTGAGGCGCCTGATTCGACCCTCAGTCGTATTGATAAGGATGTATCAAACAACCTTGCTGGGTTTATGCAAGAGCACATCGTTGCAGTCGAACAAGACTTGCAAACTATGGAGAAAGATTTCTCTGATGCTAATATCCCAGAGAAACCGATTTTTGTTTCAGAACACACGCAGTTTCTTTTAGATAAAGTAGTTGCTCAGTCTGTCCATACTTCCTCGCCGCGTTTTGTCGGCGATATGACCTCAGCATTACCTTACTTCATGCTCCCCATATCTAAGATTATGATTGCCTTGAATCAGAACTTAGTAAAAACAGAAACATCGAAAGCGTTTACGCCACTTGAAAGACAAGTGTTAGGGATGCTACATCGGCTTGTATATAATCAGGATGAAGAGTTTTATCGTGAGTGGATGCACAGTGCTGAGAATGCTTTAGGGGCGATGTGTTCAGGCGGTACAATTGCAAATATCACGGCAATGTGGGCAGCCCGGAATTTAGCCTTTCCAGCTGAAGGCAACTTTAAGGGTATTGCACACGAAGGTTTGTTTCGAGCGTTAAAATATTATGGCTATGATGGCGCGGCGATAGTGGTGTCAAAACGTGGTCATTATTCATTCCGTAAGACCGCGGACCTGCTTGGCATTGGTCGAGATTTTCTTATTTCTGTCGATACCGATGACGATAACCGTATAGACCTTGATAGTCTGCGAGCAACTTGTACGCAATTGCGTAAAGACAAGATTTGCATTATTAGTATTATCGGTATTGCAGGTACAACGGAAACCGGAAATGTTGATCCTTTAGATGAAATGGCAGAAATCGCTCGAGAATTCAAAACGCATTATCATATAGATGCCGCTTGGGGAGGGCCTACACTCTTTTCAAACCGCTATCGAGATTTATTAAAAGGCATAGAAAAAGCAGATTCAGTAACCTTGGATGCACATAAACAACTCTATGTGCCCATGGGAAGCGGTCTGGTCGTTTTTAAAGACCCTACAAAGCTAAAAGCAATTGAACATCACGCACAATATATCGTACGTCAAGGATCGAAAGATTTGGGTAGTATTACCTTAGAAGGTTCACGACCTGGTATGGCGATGCTAATACACTCGGGCTTGAAAATTATTGCCAGAGAAGGCTACGAAATCTTAATAGATCAAGGGATAAACAAGGCAAAAGCATTTGCTGAGATGATTGATGAAGACCCTGATTTTGAGGTAATTACCTACCCTGAGCTGAATATTATTACTTATCGTTATTGCCCTGAATATGCCACATGGGCGTTAAGCTCAGCGGATGATATTCAGATGGATAAGATTAATGCTGCGCTTGATAGAATTACTAAATTTATTCAGAAAACGCAGCGTGAGAAGGGACTTTCTTTTGTATCACGAACGCGCTTAGAACCCAAAAAATATCTTCAGAGAAATTGTGTGGTTTTCAGAGTTGTGCTGGCGAATCCCTTAACAACACTTGAAACCTTGAAAGATATCTTGATGGAGCAAAAAGAGATTACCCAGCATGAAGATATTCAAAATGCATTTAAGCTACTTAAATCGCTTTGTCAAAAAGACAACTAGAGCAAGGCTTTGCAATTTAAGCTGAGGCCTGCTCTATATCTAATAAATAATAAGCGGCACTACTATAATTAGTAGAGTGCGGCTTCGTCATCTAAGACTTGATAGATAATATCCATAAATAGTTTATCGGCATCGCTACGCTCTTCAGGAATACGGACAATAGTGTTGGCACTGATTTTGTCAGCGATCAATGTGTGGGCATCCGGTTCATTTTTTAATTCTCGAGCAATCTCCATACACTTAGGTGCGAGTGAAGGCTCACTAAGAACTTTGCGTATTAAAGTACTTAGTTCGCTGATGATTTTAGCTTGTCGACTTTCTTCAGCACTACTCATGTTAACGTCTCCTAAAATCAATAAGTATAAGACGATGTTGCTTACTTATCATGTATTAGTTTGAAATTTAATGCGTCTAGAGGTTTAAAGCTATATCGAGTAACAATAGTTTTGAGCTGAGCGCGCTCAGGAGGCAAAATGACAAGGAAGTGCTAATCTAATAGAATTGACAAAAATGTTTAAAGAAGGGTTAGAGTGCATACCGTAAAATATAATATGCTAATACAAAGTATATCTTGGTTTTTACTGACATTTTTAGCCTTAGTCAGTTCTGCATCTGCTGTAGAAACACACCTGCCACTAAGTGAAAAATCAGTTATTGTAAAAGTTGAATATTTTACTGATCAAAGCAAAGTAACAAGTATCGATGAGGTTTCCTCTAGAACCAGTAATATAAAATGGACATTATTAGAAGAAGATTATGCTAATTTTGGTTATCAACCGGCCCCCTATTGGTATCGCTTTACCTTAACCAACCCCAGTAGCTCTTCTATAAAACAAATTCTGGAAATTGCCTACCCTTTATTAGATACGGTTGATTTATATGAATTTAGTGGAGATAAACTCTTTGCTAAATTTCATACTGGAGACCGAAGCCCCTACAGCCAAAGACCAGTCGAACACCCTCATTTCCTTTTTCCAATAAAACTAAACGCAGGAGAAAAACACACTTTTTACCTAAAGGTAAAAACAAATGGATCTCAATTGGTACCGTTAACACTTTGGAAAAATACGGAGTTATTTTTAGAACTGGGCAAAGAGGACGCACTACATGCGATTTACTTTGGTGTAGTAATGGTAGTAGTTTTTTTCAATTTGCTGATCTTTATTGCGCTACGTGAAAAAATGTATTTGTACTATGCTATTTCAGCGTTTGCATTCTTACTTTTCTTTGCCATTATGCGTGCAAAACTTTATCCCTATCTGTTTTCAAGTACACCTGCTTTTCATCATCTTTTGTTGCTTCTACTACCTTCAACCTGCCTGATTTTCTCTACGTTGTTTAGTCGGGAATTTATGTCAATAAAACAAGTCAGTCGACCTGCGTATATATTTACCAATGTGATATTAGCGATAGGTGTGGTCGGTTTAGCAAGTGTATTCGTATTAGATAGCCAGACATCACTGAAATTGTCAGTAGCCAGTACAGTGTTAGCATCATTTACTCTGTTAATTCTAGGTCCAATTATTGGTTTACTGGGAAATAAAATGGCATGGGTATACTCTGCGGCTTGGGGGGCCTTTATGTTAGGAGCGGCTATAACCGCACTGAGTAAACAAGGCTTGGTTCCCGTTGGGTTTTTAACGGAATATGGTATGCAAATAGGATCTGCCCTTGAATTATTTATATTAAATGGTGCGTTGGCTTATCGGTTCTATCGAGAGCATCAAGGCCGTATCATTGCCCAGCAAGCACAGCTAGTCGAGTATGAAGAAAGGAGGGAAGTAGAAAAAAAATTATTGGATAACTCCATGTCTGACTCTGTTACCTTGATGCCTAATCGCTATTGTTTTGAACAGCAGATTACTAAAGAAATTGAACTACGCCATGGTGAACGGATAGCAGTCGTTATTATTGAAATTTTGCGATACCCAGAAATAAGCCGAACATTAGGTCACCATAATACTGACTTGATGATGGTTGAATTAGCTGAACACTTTAATCAAGTAGTGGCGCTTTTACCTGGACATATTAAAATACAAAGCCCTTCATGTAGTGAAAATGTTTGTTCGTTTGGCAATGGTTCATTTGGCGTATTACTAAATGCTGACTTTGCCGAAAAGTACTCTGATGAAGTAAATGTTGTTATTTCCAAAGTAATTAAAGCAATCGAATTTAAAGAAATGCGTCTGGAGCTAAAACCTTCGATTGGTGTTGCTGTGTGTCCAGAGCATGGTCTAAATCCCTCAACCCTGTTAAGGCATGCTCAAGTTGCGGCGGATTCTTCAGAAGCTTTCGAAAGAAACTTGTCTTACTATAAACCGGAATATGACCAATACAATACTCGTCGCCTAATGATGGTATCGGAATTAAAAGAGGCGATTCAAAATAATGACCTTGAACTGTATTTTCAGCCAAAATTTAACTTAAAAAATAAGAACGTCTGTGGCGTTGAAGCACTAGTCAGGTGGCACCATAAACGCTACGGCATGATTCGCCCTGATGAGTTTATCTCAATCGCTGAAGAAACAGGTATTATCAAGGCCTTAACAAGGTGGGTGGTGAAAGAGGCCTTCATTGCTATTAATAACATAAAAGAGCAAGGTTATGACATGAAAATGTCTATCAACTTGTCTGCAATGAACTTGGGCGAAGATGACTTAATTGCATTCCTTAAAGAACAACTAACTATTCATCA
>ENA-OSET01002197-OSET01002197.1-sediment-metagenome-genome-assembly--contig:-NODE-2197-length-19107-cov-11.826222_pt1 | contig 19107 bp, 16 predicted proteins | sample MGYA00237882_ERZ534229 | MGnify/ENA primary metagenome ERZ534229 (study PRJEB26408, sample SAMN06266212) | sediment metagenome | isolation source: Hudson Canyon methane seep mesocosm | place... | reverse complement strand
TTCCAACAAGCTTGTGATTGCATCAAGACTTAAATCTACACCTTTTTGTGCCACTAATCGACTAATTAGCCCTAAAACAAGTGCATCTTCTTTTTCTGGCAAAGAGAAATAGCGTTGAATAGCGAGCTTATTTTCTCGTTTATCTAATACGGTTTTAATTGAATAATTTTTACTAATGGCTGAATCTGTTTCAGGGTTCCATTCATCATTATCAATACCATTTAGGATCCCTGTTAAGCGCCCCTCTTCAGCTCGCTCTGATAATAACCCTTCTAAACCATAACCAAACTCATAAGTGCAAATTTCTTCTGCATAAGTCGGACTCACCGTTGTTATATGGTCAGAATAAATCAAGCCACCCTTCATAAATGACAACATGTCATAAAATTCTAGACCATCGCTATGCCACAGTGATGCAGGTAAATCTAAGGCTTCAAATGCTGTCTGTGGATATAGACCTTGATATGCAAGGTTATGAATCGTAAATATGGTTGCAGGTCGCTTGGGTAAATCAGCAATCAATGCTGGTGCAAGCCCCGTTTGCCAGTCATTACAGTGCAGAATATCTGGTTGCCAATCTAAACCCACTTTATCCATTGCAAGTGCGGCAATCGCACGAGAAAACAAAGCGAATCGCGCTGCATTATCTTGCCAATCACCCCCATGATCAGGGCCGTAAGGACCACCATCACGATCAAAATGTTGCGGAGAATTTAATAACCATAGTGTTACATCACTATCTGGTAATGTTGATTCTAATATTTCAACAGGGAGGTGGAACCCCTCTAATTTAACCGTTGCAACAGTTCGAATTTCATCCAAAGCTTCTAAACATTGGCGGTAGGCAGGTAAGATAATACGAACATCCTGGCCATTTTGACGAAGTGCAATGGGTAAGCTTGCTGACACGTCTGCTAAGCCGCCCGTCTTGATTAAAGGATGAACCTCACTACTAGCAAAAAGAATTTTTCGCACGCCATGCTCCTAAAAATTGGTACAATTAACAATTAGTCGATTATATACGGTAACGGGCAAAATCACAGCCTGCAACGGGAGAAAACATGAAACCTTGTACTATCATCATTTTTGGTGCCACAGGCGATCTATCTAAGAAAAAGCTGCTACCTGCACTTTATCATTTAAATATTGAGAACCGTTTAACAGATGATACAAAAATCATTTGTATGGGCCGTGGTGAACAGTCTCAAGAAGACTGGAAAGCAAAAGTAAACGAATATGTATCAGTAAAAGCACGTGATGGTGTAGATGCTAATGCCTTAGAAAACTTTTTATCTAAAATCAGCTACTTCAAGAATGACATTAATGATGCAGAATCTTACCAAGATTTAAAAACCAAACTTGATGATCCTGCTAACGCATTCTCTGACAACATCGTGTTTTATCTATCTATCAGCCCATCGTTATTTGGTGTTGTTGGCGATAATCTTGCGGCTGCAGGCTTAAACCAAGAAGATAATGGATGGCGTCACCTAGTTGTTGAAAAACCATTCGGTTACGATCAAAAAAGTGCGGCTGAATTAGAAGCAGTATTAAGCCGTAACTTTACTGAAAAACAAACATACCGTATTGATCACTACCTAGGTAAAAGTACTGTACAAAACATCTTTGTATTCCGCTTTGCTAACCTATTGTTAGAGCCTTTATGGAACCGTAACTATATTGACCATGTACAAATTACCCATGCTGAACAACAAGGCGTTGGTGGTCGTGCTGGTTATTACGATGGTTCTGGTGCTATGCGTGACATGATTCAAAGTCATTTACTTCAAGTAATGACATTAATTGCTATGGAGCCACCAGCAGACTTAAATGATGAATCATTACGTGATGAAAAAGTAAAAGTACTTAAAGCTATTCGCCCACTTACTGAAGATATGGTTGATAGCCATGCATTTCGTGGTCAATACGCTGCAGGTACTGTTGATGGTCAAGCACAACAAGGTTACCTTGAAGAAGATGATGCACCAGCAAACAGCGTGACGGAAACGTATGCTGCAATGAAAGTATATATTGATAATTGGCGCTGGCGTGATGTGCCATTTTACCTTCGTACCGGTAAATGTATGCCAGAATCAAAAGCGATGATTGCGATTCGTTTCAAAAAGCCACCTCAAGAGTTATTTAAAGGTACGGATATTGGTGATAGCCATGCAAACTGGATCACAATGGGTTTACAACCTGACAATACTTTACGTATTGAACTTCAAGCCAAGCAACCTGGTTTAGAAATCAACGCCCATACAGTTGGTTTAGAAACAGTTGAAAGTGAAGATGAGAAACATAAATTAGATGCGTATGAAGCAATGATCTTGAATGCCATTTTAGGTGATCGTTCATTATTCTTACGTTCTGATGAAGTTGACCTGGCTTGGAAAGCTGTCGACCCTATTATTGAGAAATGGTCTAAAGAACAAGACTTTGTTCACACCTACCCTGCAGGAACATGGGGACCAGAGGAAGGCAAGGCTATCTTTGATGATGAATGTCATCAATGGCGTAATGAAGTTTAAGTTCTTAAACGCCTAGAAAAACAAAAAGCCAGATTTGGAAAACCGAATCTGGCTTTTTTTATTTAAAAATAACGTGCCAGCTCTAGCTGAATATAATCATCATTACGAATTTGATATAAAGCTGATTGAGTCTCATCCACACTGAAGAACCGTCCTTCTAGTGATACTTTCCAACGGTTGCCTAGTCGGCGACTCGCTTCAATATTCCATGCAGCATCACTACTATCAAGATCTTGAATAACACCAATGAGTAACTCCGATGATTGCTCATCATTCCATGTAATACGTGCCCCCATCATTACATCGTCTTCAAAAGGTGTGGCGCGCTCATCATTGCGGTCATCAAATAAATATTCGCCGATTAATCCGATATCTAAATCACTATCAAATACACCATAAAAGGTATATTCAAACCCACCTGTTAATGCCGTAAACGTTTCAGATGATGTTTCACGACGAATTGCTTCTAACTTCCATAGCCATGCATCACTGGTGTTTTGTAGCTCAAACCCTGTTTGGTTCATGATTTCATAATAAGGATTTAGTGCTGAAAAACTCTGATTAATCTGGAGTACCGGCTCTCGGTTAGTACCATAAAAATGAGATAGACCAATATCCCAGTCACCAAGAGAATGAGACCAACGCACAGCGAGATCTAAATGATGTCGTTTAGCGCCTGATTCATAATGAGCATTATCTGTATCAACCACTAACTGACTACGTAAACGTCCTTCTTTACCTGCAAATGTACGCTCTCTGAAATAGGGCAGTAGAAATAGATCAACGGTACCCCAGTCTTGGAAAAAGCTGAGGTTAATCATTGGTTGACCGAGCTTATCTTCGGTATCACTATTTTCCACCAAATCAGTCTGATTAATCACATCAACCAAATGTTGAGATTCGGTGACTCCCCAATAGACTTTACCAATTCCTACTTGCAGCTCCCAGTCATCTTTAACTAATAACCAGCGTGCTTCACGTAGATCAGCATGCGTTCGTTCAGCATCTTCACTATCGAGTCGTAAAAAAGGAGAAATAATAAGGCTTTGATTGCCGTCATCCCACTCATGATAAAACTCTGGTGCTAACACAATAGACAAGTCATTTTGTTCAGGTTCAGCATTTGGTGATTCATGCTGAAAATAACGATACTCTGCAGCGCTATAGCCTGTCCATTCACTTGCAAAAGCGAATGGGCTTAAGCCAATTAGGAATAGTGATACTAAAAGCTTATCTCTGACGCTTAAGATCATTCTTCTCAAAGTCCTTATCCGTCAGCCCTGTTTGGAAAGAAAAATTACGCCACTGTAATGTCGTTGATTTACCATTCTGCTGATTTTCCATCACCATTGTATGTGCTCGCCAGTATTGACCTAAGTATTGCTTATAATCACTAAAGCGTTGGATTTTTAATAAGCTATCTTTTCGATCATAAAAATCTATTTTCTGAATTCGATATTCAGCTTTGTCTAACCAAACTGTACTTTTTGTATACCCTGAGTGTTTATACAATGGGCGAGTTTCTAGAACAAAGCAGTCTTGCCCATCTAGTACTTCATCACGTAAATAAACATAACTATATTTTTCTACTTCAAAGGAACTGATATCTTCATAAGCAAATTCACTGCCCATAAAAGGTCCTGATTTATTGCTTGAAGAGATACGTTTCACGCGCTTTAAAGCTGGCAAAAATATCCATTGCTCATCTGGTACTAAGGCATGTGAATACGTTAAAAATGCAGTGCCTTTTACATCTCTAGGCTGATTAAACACTGTTAAACCTTTATCACCATCACCGTCCACTTCAAGGTTCTTAACCCTAATTTCACGAATACTTTCTCTGCCCTTTTTATTACGTAAGGTCATCAGCATATCCGCAGCACTATCCTGCCACCCTTTATCACGGGTGTCTGACTCCACAATAATAGCTAAGCCTTTTTCCTCTGCAGTTTCTGCCTGGGCGATTGGCAATAGACCTAGTAATAAAACACATGTAATTATCCAGCTACGCATTTTTCGTTCCCTCCAACTTCATTAATAACGGTGGTAAAAATAAGAAATCCATAATCAAAGCAATGGCAATAGTCACCGCAGTCATGGCGCCCATATGGGCATTAAGAGCAAAGTGCGATTGACCAAGAACGATAAAGCCAGCAACTAACACCAGTGATGTTACCCATAGTGCTACGCCTACTGTGTTAAAGGCATAGCGTATTGCCTCTTCACTACCCAGACCTTTTTCACGTCGTGCACGAAGATATTTACTTAAAAAATGTACTGTGTCATCAACCACAATCCCTAAAGTCATTCCTGTCACAACAGATAATGACATGCCAACTTGTCCCACCATTAATCCCCAAATCCCAAATGCCATTCCTGCGGGTAATAAGTTAGGAGCCAAACTAATGAAGCCAACACGAAACGAGCGTAATGCCAGCATTAGAATGAATGAAATAAAGATCAGCGCTACGGTTGTGCCAAACAACATACTTTGCACATTTCGCTTACCAATATGAGCAAACATAATGGTGGCACTTGCACCTACAAACTCAATATCAGGCGTATTGGTTTTTAACCAATTCGAAATCTTTTGTTCAAAGGCTAATACTTCTTCAGTATGTAGATTCTCAAATGTCACCGTTAACCGTGTTGCACTTTTATCAATATCAATTTGATCATTGAGATCGAGCCCATAAGGCAAAGACATTTCATAGAGCAATAAATATTGGGCTGCCAGTTCTCTACTTTCTGGCAATTTATAAAAGCTAGGATCATCTCCATGCATATTCTTATTTAAACGTTTATAAATATCAGTCACCGTGCGTACATGCATGACTCTGTCTTGTTCTCGTAACCAGTTAGCAAACTGCTCAACGTGCTGCAAAAACTCAGGTTCATTAATACCGCCACTTTCACCCTGTTTAAGCGAATAGTGAATGTCGTAAATTCCACTCAAATTTTCTACCACAAAGTCAGTATCTCGGCGGAACTCTACTGTTTCATCAAAATATTCAACAAACTGATCATCTATTTTATTCATGGGTAAAAGGCTGATTAAAATAAGTGCAAAGCCACCCATTCCCCACAGTAAGCCACGTCGATTACTGATGACAAAATCAGCTACCTTCGACATAGGGTGCTGCACAGTACTACCTGTACTACGAATTTTCACACGTACAGGAAGAACCATCATAAGTGCAGGTAATGTTGTCACCGATAAAACAAAGGCGATCATCACACCAATTGCCACTATATTTCCTAAGTCATGGAAAGGAGGCACATCACTAAAGTTCATACTCAAGAAACCAATAGCGGTGGTGATACTAGTAATAAATATAGGTTGCAGATTAACCCGTAAACTATCCATCATTGCAGAACGCTTATCTTCGCCTGCACGCATATTGTGTAAAAAAGTCACTAGTAGATGTACGGCGTCGGCAACTGCCATCGTCAATATTATTGTTGGTGCAGCGGATGATGGTGGTGTTAATTTCCACCCCAACCAGCCCATACTTCCCATGCCAAATAAAATGGCACTAAAAATCACAATAACGGTTGAAACTGTCGCACTCACTGAACGTAATAAAAAGCCTAAAACAACAACAACCACGACAAACATCATTGGTACAAGGCTTGCCATATCACCTTTAGATGCTTCACCAAATGAATTATCCATCATCGACAACCCGCTCAGATAAATTTTCAAGTCTGGGTGTTCTGCGAGAATTTGATCACGTAATGCCCGAGTTGCAGCCACGACCGTTTCAACCTCATTAAGGTTTTCTCCAGGTAATTGAACTGTTACATTAATGGCCGTTACATGAGCTTGAGGTGAAATAAGTCGGTGAAGCAATAGTGGCTCATTAATGGCTATTTCGCGTGTTTTATCTAATTCTGACTGAGTAAAACTATTGGCGTCACTCACTAAATCAGCCACTATCAAATCATCATCTTCCGCCACCGTATGTTGATAATTACTGATTGAGTCAACACGGCTAGAAAAAGGTATTTGCCATGATTTTTCCGTAAGGTCCTCAACAATGGCCAGTGTTTTATTTGTAAAGACATCACCATTTCGGGGAGCCAAAACAAACATGACATTGTCAGCTTTATTAAATGTATCTTGTAACTCTTCGAAGGCTAATAGTTCAGGATTATCTTCACTAAAAAATTCACGATAATCATTACTAAATTGTAGAAAACGACCGCCACTCGCAGCCATCAAAATAATGATTAATGACAGTAACAATAAGCGCCATGGGTTATTTACAATAAATTCTGCATAACGCTTAGTAAAAGATATGTTCATGTATAAATCCTAAATATGTGCTGATTAAGATATGGTTAACGCTTGATGATGCTTTTTAATAGTAATTCAAATACAATTTTTGCCTTGTGTTCAAACTCTTCTAGGGTAAACATCGGCATCACAGTCGGTAGATAGAATGCTGTGATGGCGGTATTGATTGCTTCTGTCGTTTCATCTAAATTTTCAAAGCTAAACTCGCCATTGTTATTACCTTGTTCAAGTAACTGGCGTAATAAATCAAAACTACTTTGACGATGTGCTTTCATTACCTCGGGACATTGAATGGTTATCGCATCGATCAGTTCACTAATTCGAGGAGACTCATTAAAGTGATTAAATGTGTAATGAAGTATGAATTGAATAAAGCCATTTAACTTATCAACCGATGTCAGCGATGTATCAGCAACTATAAGTCCTAATTCGCTCTCTTTCTCAAGCAAACATTGATTGGCTATTGCAGAACCAATATTCAGTTTATTGTCAAAATAGCGATATAAATTAGCCGCTGACATACCACAATCACGTGCAATTTCAGCCATCGTCGTTTTGTTATACCCATATTGGGAAAAGCGTTCGGAAGCAGCTTCAATGATTTGTAATCGGGTATCTATTTCAGTCATTTCAATGATGCTACGCCCTGAATACTGAATAATCAATTAAATGTTCACTATTCAGTTTTCCAACTAGCATTTATTTCGCTAAGGTGATCTTTTTTACAATACCTTTTTCAAATTCCACTAAAAACAATACTGAAGATGATACTAATAGGATAACTAACCAAGTCATCAAATCTAGTCCAGTTGTTCCAAATAAATGTTGCATAGGTGAAAGGTAAGTAAATACTAGTTGAAATATAATCAAACACGCCGTTGCAAACAGAGCATAACGATTACCTAACAGTCCCTGTTTACTCATGACTGAATCACTAATATAACGAGAGTTAAACAAATAAAATATCTCAAACATCACTAAGGTGTTCACTGCCACCGTACGTGCGTATTCTATTGTTACACCTTGGGCTTCATACCATGTAAACAAGCCAAATGTACCGACCATTAAAATCACCGACACGAATGCAATTCGCCATAAAAATAAAGGCGTTAACAAAGGCTCTTTAGGGTTTCGAGGTGGTCGTAGCATGACATTGCTTTCTGAAGGCTCAAAAGCCAAAGCGAGAGCAAGTGTTACAGCGGTGATCATATTGACCCATAATATTTGTACAGGTGTTATTGGTAAGGTTGTGCCCATTAAGATAGCAGCAATAATGATCAAAGCTTCTCCACCATTTGTTGGCAAAATGAATAAAATAGCTTTTTTCAGATTGTCGTAAACAGTTCGCCCCTCTTCTACAGCATCGACTATAGATGAAAACCTGTCATCAGCTAACACCATTTCAGCTGCATCTTTTGCAACTTCGGTACCATTACATCCCATTGCCGTACCTACATCGGCACGTTTTAACGCGGGTGCATCATTAACCCCATCTCCCGTCATGGCAACAACATGCCCTGTCGCTTGTAGAGCTTGTACTAAACGGAGCTTATGTTCTGGGCTTGATCTAGCAAACACATCAACATCATTAACAACGGCTCTCAGTTCTTCGTCTGTCATGGCTTGTATTTCATGACCCGTGAGCACTCGGTCATTACCAATATTCATCTGCTCGCCAATGGCCACAGCAGTTACACCATGGTCACCCGTAATCATTTTTACTTTTATCCCTGCTGACTGGCATTGTTTTACAGCCGCTATCGCCTCCTGACGCGGCGGGTCAATCATGCCAACAATACCCAATAAGGTGAGGTCCGTTTCAATATCTTCAAAATTTAATGTCTGATGTCCACCATCAGATTTCTTACTCGCAATTGCGAGCACTCTCAGACCTAAGCTAGCCATGACTTCCATTTTATGATGCCAATAATCAAGATCTATCACCTCCTGACTTTCTCCAGTACGTTGAAAATTACACATCGAAAAAATACGTTCTGGTGCACCTTTAATATAGGACACGCCTTGGCCAGTGTGGTCATGGTGAAGTGTTGCCATAAACTGATGCTGTGATTCAAATGGAATGATATCGGTACGAGGCCATGATTCCTGCTCAAACTCTATTTCTAAACCAGATTTATAACCAAGGGTAAGCAAAGCTCCCTCTGTTGGGTCTCCTTGTAAAACCCATAGTTCGTCTTCTTTGTACAAAACAGCATCGTTACACAATAATGAAGCTCTAATTAGCTCAGTTAAAACAGGGTAATTTGATAACTCGACTTCATTATTGTTAGTTAAAAAGTCACCATGTGGATTATAGCCTTCCCCTGTAATCTCAAATACCTCACCGCCAGCAGTAGCCACATTGGTGACCATCATTTCATTACGAGTCAATGTACCCGTTTTATCAGTGCATATAACAGTCACAGCACCTAAGGTCTCAACTGCTGGCAATAAACGGATAATCGCTTGTCTTTTTGCCATTTTCTGCACACCAATGGCAAGCGTTATCGTCATAATAGCCGGCAAGCCTTCGGGGATAGCAGCAACCGCTAAGCCAACTGCTGCCATAAACATATCAGGCAAGGTGTTCCCGTGCCAAAATACACCAAACAACAAGGTCATCGTTGCAATAACAACAATGATTGCGGTTAAGAATTGGCCAAACTCTGCCATTTGTCTTAATAAAGGGGTTGTTAAGGTTTCAACATGTGACAATAAAGTACTGATTTGACCTATTTCTGTATTAGCTGCCGTGGCAACGACAACCGCACTACCTTGCCCATACGTCACTAACGTACTAGAAAAGGCCATCGAGTAACGGTCACCTAATACAGCATCCTCAGCAACACTCTGCGCCGATTTATCTACCGCTATCGATTCACCTGTCAGAGTAGCTTCTTGAATTTTGAGGTTTTTAGTATTAACTAAGCGACAATCAGCTGGAACTTTGTCTCCTGATTGTAGGAAAATAACATCGCCTACAACAAGATCCTGTGCTGGAATAGTGATTCGCTTGCCATCTCTCATTACCAAGGCTTCTGATGACAGCATCTGTTTTATGGCACGTAACGCATCTTCTGCTTTACCTTCTTGGATAAAGCCAATGATGGCATTGATAAGCACCACGCCAAAGATTACCCCAGAATCTATCCAGTGGCCTAAGAATGCCGTAATACATGCTGCGGCCATAAGTACATAAATAAGCACATTGTGGCACTGTGACAGAAACCGGAGGAATGGGCTGCGTGTTTTTGCTTCTGCTAAAAGGTTTGGGCCATATTTGTTCAGCCGTACATCGGCCTCAGCCTGAGCTAAGCCCTTATCTGAACTATGAAGAATAGCTAAGGCATCCACTGAACTTATCGCATGCCAAGTGGGGGCTGAACTGTGATCTAATTGTGACACTATGACCTCCTTCATTAACGGAACATCATTATGGTTTCATTATATACCTGTACTCATTCCAAAGACTGTTATTTATGAAATACTTCAACGCAGAAAAGTGAAAAACATTAGAATTCAAAGCGTGTTAGCTCATCGCTTGTCCCAGCTGAACAGCTTGTGTTGGAGTAAGTTCTGGTTTGAACTTAGCCATGTCTTTCGGTAGTAACATAACGACTGTTGAGCCCATATTAAAACGGCCCATTTCCTCACCCTTTTGCAGACTTATGGCTTGCTCAGCATCATAGTCCCACTGCTCAATATGCTTACCATAAGGAGGCGTAATTTTACCAGCCCAAACTGTTTCCATACTTCCAACAAAAATAGCACCCACTAAAACCATTACGATTGGACCTTGCTGTGTTTCAAACACGGTCACAACACGTTCATTACGTGCAAATAATCTTGGGACTGCGCGTGCCGTACGTGGGTTTACAGAGAATAACTTACCTGGAATATAGGTCATTTTCTGTAATTTTCCAGTTAAAGGCATATGAATACGATGGTAATCGCGTGGCGATAAATAAATAGTTGCAAATTGGCCGTGCTCAAACTGCTTAGCTAAGACCTCATCGCCCCCCAACAACTCCAACACACTATATTCTCGGCCCTTAGCCTGAACAATTTGCTTATTCTTAATATCACCAATTTGACTAATCACACCATCAACAGGAGATGTAATAACCGTCTCTCCAGATGCAATAGGTCGAATACCGGAACGTAGCTCTCGAGTAAAGAATGCATTAAAACTCGGAAAGTAGGACAGATCAGTTTGCGCAGCTTCACTCATATTCACTTTATACTTAGACCTAATAAAGCGAATAAAGCTATTTTTAAACCACGTAATTTCACAACGCGTTAAGTGATGCATTAACACCGATAAGCTATGTTGGGGAATGAGATACTGCGGAATTGTAGCTATTTTGTCCCATAGTGATGCTGCATTACCCTGTGAATTATTGTTGTTGTTTTCGACCAATTTTTACCTACCCCTTTCGCCTATCGATTAAGCTTGTCATAATTTTATATTTAGAACCTACACAAGGATTATATCAAGCAATGCAGCACTCTATCAGAATCCTCTTTATCCTTATAATTTCATTCCTAACATTTCCTGTCCTTGCAGCAGATGATGATGAACAAACCGCAGCGCCCTCTGCCATTTATTACAAGATATCAGAACCCTTCACTATTAATTTTCTAAATCAAAGTGAGAAACAAGTTCGTTACTTACAAATCAAAGTCACATTGATGTCACATGAACAAGAGAGCATTGATCAAGCTGAGCTTAATTTACCGATGCTACAAGATACCTTGCGTACCTTATTTTCTGAACAAACATTTGAAGCAGTGAATACAGTAGAAGGCAGAAAGGCGCTACAGGCAAGTTCTCTGGCAGAAATCAATCGTATTCTGAAAGAAGAAACGGGCAAAGATAATATGGATGCCGTTTACTTCACAAGTTTCATTCTTCAATAAGCGGCATATTAATTGCTTAAGTATTTTTAACATAAATGGGATAGTTTCATATGGCTGAAAAAAAAGATGATGTTGAAGTAGAAGATGACGCGGGTGGTGGTAAGTCAAAAAAAATGATTATCATCATTGCTGTCGTTGTGTTGGCTCTTATTGGAGGTGCCGCAGCAATGTTTCTTGGTGGCGGTGATGAACCAACAGCCGAAGAATCAGAAGAATCTGCAGCTCCAGTAAAACAAGCACCCATCTACTTTGCTGTTGAAAAGCCACTTGTTGTTAACTTTAAAGATCAAAGTAAGGGAGCGGTTCGTTACCTTCAAGTTAAATTAAAAGTAATGGCAAGAGACCAAAGCACAATTGATGCATTTACATTGCACACACCCGCTATTCAACATGATTTATTAATGTTGCTATTGGGTCAAAATTATGACGAATTAAGTACAACCACTGGTACAAAAGCGTTACAACAAGAAGTACTATCAACTATTAATGAGGTATTAAAAGCTGAAGAACATAAAGGTGAACTAGAAGCTGTTTATTTCACCAGTTTGATCATGCAATAAATTACTATGGCCGTTCACGACATACTTTCACAAGACGAGGTTGATGCCCTACTAAATGGTATGGGTGGCGATGAAATCGAAACCGAAGTAGATTCTACTGAGGAGGATGATAGCGCCCGTAATTACGACTTTGGCAACGAAGATCGCATTATTCGAGGTAGAATGCCGACCCTCGAAATGATCAATGAACGTTTTGGTCGCTACTTACGCATTAGTCTCTTTAATATGCTTCGCCGCAGTGCTGAAATATCAGTAAGTGGTGTACAGGTCATGAAATTCTCAGAGTATATTCATACTTTATTCGTACCAACTAGTTTAAATATTATTCATATGCATCCACTCCGTGGTTCAGGAATTATTGTATTTGAACCTAAGTTAGTATTTTCTATTTTAGATAACTATTTTGGTGGGGAAGGACGCTTTCAAGCACGTATTGAAGGTCGCGAGTTCACAACAACTGAATTGCGGGTTATCAACATGGTATTACAGCTCTGCTTCAAAGATCTCAGTGAAGCATGGTCCCCCGTGATGGAAATGGATTTTGAATTTGTCACCCATGAAGTAAACCCTCAATTTGCCAATGTTGTTAGTCCTAGTGAAGTTGTTGTTATTTCAACATTCCATATCGAAATCGATGGCGGGGGTGGCGATATTCATATTACATTGCCTTACTCTATGATTGAGCCAATCCGTGAATTATTAGATACAGGTATTCAAAGTGATAGTTCAGCAGATGATGGTCGCTGGAAAAAATCGATGAAAGAAGAAGTGCTACAAGCAGAAATTAGCCTTGCAGCAGAATTCACTGAAATTGAGATGAGTTTAAAGACAATTCTTGATCTAAAAGCAGGTGATATTTTGCCAATCGATATGCCTAAGACAGTGATTACAAAGGCTGAAGGTGTACCCGTGTTTCATTCAACATTTGGTGAACACAAGGGAAAAACAGCACTAAAGATTCATGAAATAATTGAGCACCCTAAAGATACAACTCCTCAATTCATCCTGCAAAAGAAGAAATAAATAGAGTATAAAATTATGAGCGAAGATACTAAACAAAGCGATCAAGATGTTGCCGATGAATGGGCTGCTGCACTAGAAGAATCAGCTCCTGAAGCTGGGGCAGAAGAAGATCCTTGGGCAGCTGCATTAGAAGAACAAGCTACCGAAGAGCAAGCTACCGCAGCACCCGTAACCCAACTTGATGATGATGCCAAACCACCTCGTCAGGACATCGATATTGACTTGGATATGGTGCTGGATATTCCAGTCACAATCTCTATGGAAATTGGTCGAACTAAAATTAATGTACGTAATCTATTGCAATTGAGTCAAGGCTCAGTTGTCGAGCTAGACCGTCTTGCTGGCGAGCCCATGGATGTATTAGTCAATGAAACATTAATTGCTCATGGTGAAGTTGTGGTTGTGAATGATAAGTTTGGTATTCGCCTGACGGATGTTATCAGTGCAGAAGAACGTGTTAAGAAATTAAAATAATGACATTGCTGACAAAAGCACTCAATTTCTTGGCTTTTTTTCTACTGTCATCAATCAGTATCGCTGCAGAAGGTGATAAAACAACACTTGCCTCTAAAACATTAAGCACGTCACCAGTCTCTACCGGAGCCTTAGTAGAAACATTATTAGGCTTACTTTTGGTCTTAGCCGTTATCGCTTTTTTAGCATGGTTACTTCGAAAAACAGGGCAGTTTCACACTGCATCCAATAGTGATATGCATATCATTGCAAGCTTAGCGCTTGGACCTCGCGAGCGAGCTGTTTTACTACAAGTAGGGGAACAACAACTCTTAGTCGGCGTCACATCACAGCATGTTCAAACCCTACATGTTCTTGATGAACCAGTTCAGACTAATAATAAACAAGCTCATCCCTCTGGTTTTGCTGATAAGCTACAACAAATACTGCAACAAAAAGGTAAGTCATGACTCGCGGGCTACTTGCACTACTTTTATTATTCATGCCATTACTCTCGATGGCGGAACCAGGCATTCCTGCTGTAACACTCACAACAGGTGAAGATGGCGGACAAAACTACACCGTCACATTACAGATTTTAGCTTTAATGACTGTTTTAACTCTGCTCCCAGCAGCGTTAATGATGATGACCTCCTTCACTCGAATTATTATTGTGCTATCCATTTTGCGTCAAGCAATGGGTGTGCAATCAACACCTTCAAATCAAGTACTTATTGGTTTATCACTTTTTTTAACTTTCTTCATTATGCATCCTGTCTTTGATAATGCTTATCAAAATGGCGTAAAACCTTATATGGACGGTGAGGTGCAAATCATTGATGCTGCTGAAAAGGTGAGTATTCCATTCAAAGAATTTATGCTTGCTCAAACACGTGAAAGTGATATTGAATTATTTGCCAGTATTTCTGGACACGGCACAATAGATTCTGCAGAAGATGTTCCTTTTACCTTATTGTTACCTGCTTTTGTTACCAGTGAACTAAAAACGGCATTTCAAATTGGTTTTTTAATATTCATCCCTTTCTTAATCATTGATTTAGTCGTTGCCAGTGTTCTCATGGCCATGGGTATGATGATGCTATCCCCCATGTTAATTTCTTTACCTTTTAAACTCATGTTATTTGTTCTTATTGATGGCTGGGCATTGTTAATGGGTACATTAGCATCCAGTTTTTACGTTTAGCTAACATTGACATATTATGACGCCTGAAACAGTCCTCACTATCATGCAACAAACCTTACAGGTAATCACCATGTTGATTGCCGTCATTTTGCTACCCGCATTATTTGTTGGTCTCATTGTTAGTATGTTTCAAGCAGCAACATCCATTAACGAACAAACCTTAAGTTTTATTCCAAAGTTATTAGTCACGATTTTAGTATTAGTCCTTGCCGGACCATGGATGCTAAGTTTACTCACAGGCTATGCTCAACGTGTCTTTGAAGATATTCCATTCCTGATTGGTTAATAATGAAAACACTAAGCACAGTCGTTAGAGTGTTCAGATGGAAATAAGTACTGCTGAAATAACAGGCTTAATCGGTACCTATATTTGGCCGTTCTTTCGTATTGCCGCCCTTGTAATGGCAGCCCCTATATTTAGTAGTAACTTTGTTAATGCTCGCAGTCGTTTATTAATTGCGCTTGCCATTAGTATTGCTATTGTTCCTTCAATTCCTTATGTCGCCCCCGCTGTTGATCCACTTAGTGGTGCAGGACTTCTCATCGTGACTCACCAAATTCTTATTGGTGCATGCATGGGGTTTATGCTGCAGTTCCTATTCAATGCCTTCATTATCGGTGGGCAAATAATTGCTATGCAAATGGGGCTTGGTTTTGCTTCCATGGTCGATCCACAAAATGGTGTAACCGTACCTGTAATCAGTCAATTTTATTTAATTTTTGTCACTTTAGTGTTTATCAGTCTTAACGGTCACCTTATTTTGTTACAGGTCTTGGCTGAAAGCTTTATTACACTTCCAGTTTCAACCTCAGGTTTAACGAGTACCAGTTTTTATGGCTTAGTTGGCCAAGCGAGTTGGATGTATGCTTCAGGTGTTCTAGTCGCCTTACCAGCAATCGGCTCACTGATGATGGTTAACCTTGCTTTTGGTATCCTTTCTCGAGCAGCTCCTCAAATTAGTCCGTTTTCAATTGGTTTCCCAATGACAATCATTCTTGGCTTTGCCATCATGTTTGTTACCTTACCGTCTATTGCTAATCATTTACTCACAATGTCAGATCATATGTTGCAAATGATTCGTCTCTTCGTGCAACCTGGAGGAACAGCCTAATGGCTGAAGAATCTGGTCAAGAAAAAAGCGAACAGCCCTCCGCCAAGCGTCTCAATGACGCACGTGAAAAGGGCCAAGTTCCACGTTCCAGAGAATTTACAACGGTTATTGTATTAATCGCAAGTGCTGTTGCAATGATGTTTGTAGGCGAGCGAATTATTCACAGCGTTGCTCAAGTAATGGAAAAGTCATTTAGTTTTACACGCAAAGAAATCTTTGATCCTTTAGCCATTATCCAACATGCTTTTTACGCTGTTGAAACAATAGCATTTGATGTTGGTTCATTCCTAGCCATTACCGTTGTTGCTGCGCTTGTTGCTCCTGCCAGTATTGGTGGTTGGAATTTTTCAGCCAAAGCATTCGGCGTTAAATTAGAGAAATTAGATCCTTTAAAAGGTTTAAAACGAATATTAGGTCCCCAAGGTCTTATTGAGCTAGTCAAAGCCTTAGCAAAATTCCTACTTGTTGGCATTATTTCAACCTTCATTATCTGGAGTTTACGTGACCAATTATTGACACTTGGTAAACAAGAAGTAGAAGTCGCCATGTCAGCATTGGGTGGTTTAGTGCTTTGGGTCTTTCTAGCTATATCAAGCAGCCTCATTTTAATTGCCCTCATTGATGTGCCTTTTCAACACTGGAATCATATTCGTCAGCTCAAGATGACCAAGCAAGAAGTTAAGGATGAGAGTAAAGAAACAGATGGAAATCCTGAGCAGAAAGGACGTATCCGTCGGATGCAAATCGAGTTATCTCAACAACGCATGATGCAAGATGTACCGCAGGCTGACGTGGTTATTACTAACCCAACTCACTACGCTGTAGCCCTTAGTTATGATCAATCTGGCACGGGTGCACCTATTGTCATAGCAAAAGGTGCAGATCTCATTGCACAGCAAATTCGTATGGTTGGTGAAGAAAATGAAGTGCCTGTGTTATCAGCCCCACCACTCACTCGTGCTATTTATTTTAGTACTGAAATAGGCGATGAGATTCCTTCTGGTCTATATATTGCAATAGCCCAAGTGTTAGCGTTTGTCTTCCAATTGCGTCGCTATAACAACCGAGGTGGTAACAAGCCTCATATCAATACGGAGGACTTACCAATACCAGATGAATTGAAACGAGATTAAAGATAAATGGAAAATAACGATTTAATGGCACGACTAAAATCAATTGCCAATGGTGGGCTTGCAGCTCCCATGATGTTAGTCGCATTATTGGCCATGGTAGTTCTCCCCCTACCCCCTTTTATGCTCGATATGTTATTCAGTTTCAATATCGCATTATCACTGGTCATTATGTTAGCCAGTATTTATGTGCTTAAACCGCTCCACTTTGCTTCATTCCCAAGTATTCTCCTGATTGCCACCCTATTACGTTTAGCATTAAATGTTGCTTCAACACGTATCGTATTATTAGAGGGCCACACAGGTACAGCAGCTGCTGGGCAAGTTATCGAGGCATTTGGTGAGTTTGTAATTGGTGGTAATTACACTGTTGGTTTTGTTGTATTTGCCATTTTAGTCATTATTAACTTTGTGGTTGTCACCAAAGGTGCGACTCGTATCGCCGAAGTAAGTGCTCGTTTCACCTTAGATTCTATGCCTGGTAAACAAATGGCGATTGATGCTGACTTGAATGCCGGTCTTATTGATCAAGACGAAGCGCGTGCTCGTCGTGAAGAAATAATGCAAGAGTCAGACTTTTATGGTTCGATGGATGGTGCCAGTAAATTTGTTCGTGGTGATGCCGTTGCCGGTATTCTAATCTTATTAATTAATCTTATTGGTGGACTCATCATCGGTGTAGTTCAACATGATATGAGCTTTGCTGAGGCCGGTCATAACTATACCTTACTGACTATCGGTGACGGCCTTGTCGCTCAAATACCTTCATTATTACTTGCTACTGCTGCTGGCTTACTTGTTACTCGCTCAACTAAAGAACAAGATATGGGGGACCAAATAGTTAGCCAACTATTTAAAGAACCAAAAACACTTGCCATCACATCAGGAATCATTGCTGCAATGGGCGTTATCCCGGGCATGCCTAATCTACCATTTCTATTATTAGCAGGTTCCGGTGCTTATGCAGCATGGATTATGTCAGAGCGCCAAAAAGCCGCCGAAGCAGCAGTTCCTGTAGCAAGCCCTGAAACAGAAACGCCTCAAGAACAACGTGAACTTGGCTGGGAAGATTTAAGCCCTGTTGATCCTATTGGTTTAGAGGTTGGTTACCGTCTCATTCCTCTGGTTGATAAAAACCAAGGTGGACAATTAATGAACCGAATCAAAGGGATCCGTAAAAAGATTTCTCAAGAACTCGGCTTTTTAATCCCGCCTGTGCATATTCGTGACAACCTTGATTTGGCCCCTACTGCTTATCAAATTACTTTGTTTGGTGTCACCTTTGGTGAAGCTGAAGTTCATCCAGACAGAATGATGGCCATTAACCCTGGTCAAGTTTTTGGCGAATTAGAGGGTATTAAAGGTCAAGATCCCGCCTTTGGTCTTGATGCAGTCTGGATTGAACCCAGCCAACGTGAACATGCTCAAGCACAAGGTTATACCGTTGTTGATGTAGATACCGTTATTGCAACACACTTAAGCAAAATATTACAAAGTCATGCCCATGATTTATTGGGGAGAGAAGAAGTTCAGCAACTCCTTGATAACTTGGCTAAAACAGCGCCTAAACTTGTTGAAGGGTTAGTGCCTGATGCCTTGCCATTAGCAACTGTTCAAAGAGTATTGCAAAACTTACTTGAAGAGAACCTGCCCATTCGTGACATTCGTACAATCACGGAGGCCCTATCTGAACAGGCAGCTCGCAACCCTGAAACAGAAGCATTGACGGCATCGACACGCATGGCACTGAGCCATTCTATCGTGCAACACGTGAATGGTATTAAAGCTGATCTACCAATTATCACTTTAGACCCTGAGCTGGAACAGATATTGCTACAGACCTTACAAGCTACTGCAGAAGGTGGCGCCAGTTT
>ENA-OSET01002196-OSET01002196.1-sediment-metagenome-genome-assembly--contig:-NODE-2196-length-19110-cov-14.224032_pt1 | contig 19110 bp, 10 predicted proteins | sample MGYA00237882_ERZ534229 | MGnify/ENA primary metagenome ERZ534229 (study PRJEB26408, sample SAMN06266212) | sediment metagenome | isolation source: Hudson Canyon methane seep mesocosm | place... | reverse complement strand
TTGCAGGCACTGTATGAAAAGTTAGTGCATGCAGAGAAGCATCAGAAGGTGGGTAAATTTGCCAGAATAGCGGCGAAAGTTAAACGAAAGAAAACACCGCCTATCAAGGGACTTTATTTTTGGGGTGGAGTTGGGCGCGGTAAAACGTATTTGATGGATATCTTCTACGAAAGCCTTCCTTTTGATCGAAAAATGAGGGTTCACTTTCACCGGTTTATGCAGCGGGTCCATCATGAGTTAGGTGATCTGAAGGGGCGTCCGAACCCCTTGGTTGAGGTAGCGAAACGTTTTAGTGATGAAGCAAGGGTTATCTGTTTTGACGAGTTTTTTGTAACAGATATTGGTGATGCAATGATTCTGGCAGGACTAATGAAGGAACTCTTTGCTAATGGTGTTTCGTTAGTCTGTACCTCGAATATTGTTCCTGATGGTTTATATAAAGACGGTCTACAGCGAGCTCGATTCTTACCTGCTATTGCACTAGTAAACGAGCATACCGAAGTAGTTAATGTAGATGGCGGAACAGATTATCGCCTTCGTTCGTTAGAGCAGGCTGAGCTATACCACTTTCCCTTGGATGATGAAGCAGATAAAAGCCTGGAAAAGAGCTACAACAATTTGGCTCTCGAGGCAGGTAGTCATGGATTAGAGTTAGATATTAATGGTCGACCGCTACACGCGATACGACATTCTGATGACGTAGTTTGGTTTGACTTTAAAGAATTATGTGACGGCCCAAGAAGTCAGAATGATTATATTGAACTTGCCCGTGAATTCCATGCGGTGTTAATTAGTAATGTTCCAGCTATGAGCGTTACGGTTGATGATCAGGTTAGACGATTTATCAATATGATCGATGAGTTTTATGACCGGAATGTTAAAGTGATTATTTCTGCCGATGCACCTATACATGAGCTTTACAGTGGTGGAAGGTTGAACTTTGAATTCGAACGAACAGAAAGCCGCTTGCTTGAAATGCAGTCACATGAATATCTGGAAGCGGCTCATAAACCTTAGACTAGGTACAAGTAAAGAACCTATTTTGAGGGCATTATTCTCAAACTAGGCTCTTTTTTTTTCCGCTCGTTTTACCGCCAAATCTAATATCGGTGCACAGGCAACACGATTTCGACCTTGTCGTTTCGCTTCATAAAGAGCAACGTCTGCACGATGGAAAAGTTCGTGGGTGTTGTTATCGCCTGTAGGATAAAGTGTTGCCACACCTAAGCTGGCGGTGATGGAAATTGTTTCATCACCATACCGAATAGAAATATTTTCAATTTGGCGTCTTAACTTGTCTGCCAGAATCATGGCTTGATCATGAGGTAGTGTAGGCAATAGCACTGCAAACTCTTCTCCGCCTACACGAGCCAGTGTGTCCATAGAGCGATTAAATTTAGTCGTTAATGTACGAGACATCTCTTTTAAGCATTCATCACCAATGAGGTGCCCGTAAATATCGTTTACTTGTTTAAAGTGATCGAGGTCTATTAGGATTAGAGAAATTGGTTTTGAGTCTCTTATTGCTCTGTGAAACTCATCATTCAGTTTTTCTTCAAAATGACGCTTATTTTTGAGTCCTGTAAGCGGGTCAAGTGTACTTAGTTCAGCGAGTAAGGCTGACTTTTCTTCCAGTTGATATTGGCTGTTGAGCGCATTGAAATATTCTTTACGTTGAATGTTAGATATACCTAGCATGCCAAAGAAGAGCAGAGTACTAAGTGCGGCTTGTGAATTTGAGAAAGGGTGATCTAACAATGCTAAGGCAACAGTACTTGGCACTAACATGGGAGCAAGAAAAAACACAAGAAAACGTTGTGAGGGAGCTAGTGATGCTAAACCACCCGCGCAGATCCCGATGGTACAAATCATCAGTTGAGTAGCAATACCTTGAAATGCAGGGGTAAGCAGGAGGTAAGCTGAACAAAATCCCCATGCTGTACTGGAAACCGTAGCTCCTATTAAGAGAAATTTTCCTTCACAGCCTGTATTACTTTTTTTACAGCGAGCTCTGTATGCAAAAATACTTAGGAGTCTTATTAAGGAGGCAAACGTAATAATAGCCGTTAACGTTAAGGTGGTATAAATTCTAGGTGTGGCAAAAAAGTAAGAATACTGTGGCAGTATTAGGGCTGCCCAGGCAGTGACGTAAAAAACGACACCTGGAAAAGATCGGGTCGCCAAATCTTGATAGAGCTGCTTAGATGCACGTTGTTGATATTTCGGCTTGATATAGGTGTTCATAATACTGCCTATGTCGTCTATTATACCGTTTATTATTATCTCCTTTCTGTTTGTCGACGCTGAGTTCCTTAACGTCCCTTGCGGATAAAGCATTATTCTTATTATTTTTTATTCTTTGTTTTATAACGATAGTAACAGGTGAAGTGATATAAACTATGAACGCTGTTCAGTTTTGTGAGTTGTGACATTATGTTTCACATTGTTTTACAGTCATGTTTATGGAATGTGTGATGAAGATCTAATATCTGCTGATTGATCAAATTTTGACCATATCAAAGCGCTGACCTATCCTTAGTGAAAAGGCTGTCAGCGAAGACCTAGTATTTGGTTTCGTTAAATATAAAAAATAAATTACCAGCCTCATTAAAATCACTCGACATTTTTAGATTCTGATTGGCCTATACGATTTTATCGGCCTTTGTATTTGATGTGTGTGGGTGGTGTAGAATATGCGATTTCATGTCTTTAGCTCTTTGTTGATATTCTTTTTTGCAAGTAGTGTATATGCAGCTGCTCCAGTAATATCAATCGACAACACCAGCCTGCCTTACACTGAAGGTGATGCTGCCACTCAAATTGATTTAGCCGCGACACTCACAGATAGTGATGGTGATGCTGACTGGAATGCTGGCACATTAGTCGTTCAAATTACAGCTAATGCAGAAGCCGCGGATGAAGTTTCAATTCCCGATAATGTGGTTGGTACGATTAATTCCAGTGGAACAGACCTATATGACAGCGGAACAATAATTGGCACCCTCAATGCCAGTGAAGGAACTGTAACTAATGGCACAGCACTTATCATTACGTTTAATGCTAGTGCAACAAATGTTCTTGTGCAGCAAGTGTTACAGGCAGTCCATTACCGTAACACCTCTAGCGCGCCGGGAACGTCTAACCGCACCGTAACAATTACGGCTACTGATGCTACTGCAGCCAGTGCTAACGATACCCGAACTATTGCTATCAGTGATATTCCTGCACCTATTAGTTCAGTCACTCTGCCTTCAAATAATACCTATGTCGAAGGTGAAAATATCGATTTCACTGTAAATTTTGATGAGAGCATTACTGTTAATACCAGTGGTGGCACTCCACGATTATCGCTAACCTTGGGTGTTACTGCACAGTTTGCCAGTTATATTTCGGGAACTGGGTCTACTGCATTATTGTTTCGTTATACAGTGCAGTCAGGAGATTTGGATGGTGATGGCATTAGTTTAAATGCAACACTAGACCCTAACTCAGGTACTTTGCAAGATGCTGCTGGTAATACTGCAAGCAATAACTTAGGGACTTTTGGTAGTTTGGCAGCAGTACTGGTTGATGCTCAGGTACCTGTTGTGGCAGAGGTGACGGCTGTGGTGACCCCAAGCAATGACACCACGCCAAGCGTCACCTTTTCATCAACAGAAGCCGGTACTTTGGCGGTAGGCGGCAGCTGTGGTAGTGGTGATGAGGGCGCAATCAGCAGCGGCAATACCACCATCACCTTAACGCAAACAGATAATACCACGCCACTAACGGGGGCAACGTACAGTGACTGTACGATAACAGTGACAGACAGTGCGAGTAATGGCAGTAATGTATTAACTCTGACGAGCTTTCAAATCGATGTGGCAGGGCCAACAGTGGCAGAAGTGACCGCTGTAGTAACTCCAAGCAATGACACCACGCCAAGCGTCACCTTTTCATCAACAGAAGCCGGTACTTTGGCGGTAGGGGGTAGTTGTGGAAGTAGCGATGAAGGTGCAATCAGTAGTGGCAATACGACTATTACCTTAACGCAAACAGATAACTCAACGCCACTGGCGGGGGCATCGTACAGTGACTGCACGGTGACCGTGACGGATGCGGTGGGCAATGCTAGTAATGTATTAACGTTATCGAGTTTTCAAATTGACTTAGTTGGGCCAACGGTAGCAGAAGTGACGGCCGTGGTGACCCCAAACAATGACACCACGCCAAGCGTCACCTTTTCATCAACAGAAACCGGTACTTTGGCAGTAGGCGGCAGCTGTGGTAGTGGTGATGAAGGCGCAATCAGCAGCGGCAATACCACCATCACCTTAACGCAAACAGATAATGCCACGCCGCTAGCGGGGGCAACGTACAGTGACTGTACAATAACAGTGACAGACAGTGCGGGTAATGGCAGTAATGTATTAACCCTGTCGAGTTTTCAAATCGATGTGGCTGGGCCAACGGTGGCAGAAGTGACGGCTGTAGTGACCCCAAACAATGACACCACACCAAGTGTTACTTTTTCATCAACAGAAGCCGGTACTTTGGCGGTGGGCGGTAGTTGTGGTAGTGGGGATGAAGGTGCGGTCAGCAGCGGAAATACGACTATCACCTTAACGAAAACGAATAATACCACGCCACTGACAGGGGCAACGTACAGTGATTGTACGGTGACCGTGACAGACGTTGTGGGTAATTCAAGTAATGTATTAACCCTGTCGAGTTTTCAAATCGATGTGGCTGGACCAACGGTGGCAGAAGTGGCTGCGGTGGTGACCCCAAATAATGACACCACACCAAGCGTCACTTTCTCATCAACAGAAGCCGGTACTTTGGCGGTAGGAGGTAGTTGTGGAAGTAGCGATGAAGGTGCAACCAGTAGTGGCAATACGACTATTACTTTAACGCAAGCAGACAACTCAACTCCACTAGCGGGAGCAACGTACAGTGACTGTACGATAACAGTGACAGACAGTGCGAGTAATGGCAGTAATGTATTAACCCTAACGAGTTTTCAAATCGACTTAGTCGGGCCAACGGTGGCAGAAGTAACTGCGGTGGTCACCCCAAATAATGATACGACTCCTAATGTGACGTTTTCCTCAACGGAAGCTGGCACCTTAACCGTAGGGGGGAGTTGCGGTAGTGCTAGTGAAGGGGTGATCAGCAGCGGCAATACCACCATCACCTTAACGCAAACAAATAATTTAAGCGCTTTAGCTGATAGTAGCTATAACGACTGTACAATAACGGTTACGGACAGTGCTGGTAACGGTAGTAATGTCCTGACTCTTAGTAGTTTCGTTGTAGATCTAACCCCTCCTAGCGTTGATGTTAACGCGACTAAAATCCTCAACGAAGGCGATACTGGAGTCATTGTAAGTGATACCTTACTCAGTTCAAGTGATAGCAGTAGTTCGGCTACCAGTATTACCTACACGGTGAAGACAAAAACTGGTAACGGTATTTTGCGGCTTAATGGTAGTGCCTTATCAAAGAATGACGCCTTTACCCAAGCAAGTATTAGCAGCAACTTGCTCACTTACGATCACGATGGCAGTGAAACGACGAGTGATAGTTTTACCTTTAGCGTTGCTGACCAGTTTGGCAATAGTAATAACAATGGCGGCTCTGATTTCATTTACAACTTTTCAGTGGGTGTGGTTAACGACCCCCCATCAACCACCGCTGACACTGCTAGTACCGATGAAGATAATGCCGTAACGATAGATGTATTAGCTAATGATAGCGACCCTGATGACGGGATCAATGTCGCTAGTGTTGCGATTTCAGTTTCAGCCAGCCATGGAGCAACCAGTATTGATGTCGGAACAGGGGAGGTTACCTATACACCCGATGCAAACTACAACGGTTCTGACAATTTTAGTTACACTGTAAAAGATGCCAATATGGCCATATCTTCCGCAGCTCAGGTGACAATTACTGTGAATTCAGTAAATGATGCTCCAGTAGCTGTAGCAGACAGTGTGCCGACCTTAGACAACACGCTTGTGACGATTAACGTTGCAGCTAATGATACGGATGTTGATGCAGGGGATGCGCCTGATTCAAGTACTATCGCCGTTGCAAGCACCCCTACAAATGGTTCTGCCGTAATTAATGCTGGTAAAATTGATTACACACCAGGTAGTGGATTTACCGGAACGGATACTTTCACTTACACCATTAAAGATAACGCAGGTGATACCTCCAACGCCGCGACTGTAACTATAACGGTAACTGCGGGGGTTGATTCAGATGGAGATACTATCAGCGATGCTCAAGAAATAATTGACGGAACCGACCCCAATGATCCTGGTGATTATCTTGATGAGCTAGCCCCAGTATTAACTATACCTGCGGATATAATCGTTGATGCGGTTGGCTTGTTTACATCTGTAACGCAAGCTCAGTTGTTTATGGTAGATGATTCAACAACCCAGGCGCAAATTCAGTCGATGATGGAGGGGGTAGCAGTGGATAATGTGGATGGTGCGTCTTGCTGCAATACATCAATACTTACACTAAGTGATGGAAGGCTATTACTACCACCAGGGCGAAACCTAGTAACCTGGCGTGCTGTAGACCGTAAAGGTAATGTAAGTAAGGAGACCCAATTCGTAAACGTCCGGCCTTTGGTTTCTTTAAGTAAAGACCAGATCACCGTAGAGGGTTCATTGGCTAATATCCGTATTATTTTGAACGGGAAGGCCCCGTTCTATCCATTCCTGGTTCCCTATGTAATTGACAGTGATAGTACAGCTGATAACAGCGATCATGACTTGGTAGATGGTTTTGTAACCTTCAATAGTGGGGAAACAGAAACCTCTATTGCGGTGAATATTGTAGTTGATAGTGCAACAGAAGGGGATGAAGTACTAACGATAGTCTTAGATGACAATACTAGTGAAAGTCAGGATTTAACCAATGGTTTTAGTGCCGATATATATGACATTAATAGCGGTATAAATGTTAAACACAACCTAACCATTGTAGAGGGCAATGTTGCCCCCGTTGTTAGCCTACAGGTAGAGCAGAATGGTGAAAATGCCTACCAGATTACCAATGGAGGAGGGGCTGTAACAGTGACAGCGACAGTAACTGATTTGAATATCGGAGACTCGGGCACGTTTGACTGGTCTGCCAGTGACAACGTATTGGTTGACTCTGATGGTAACTCGGGTGACTTAACAATGATATTTGATCCCAGCAATTTAAGTGTTGGTCTTTACACGGCCGTGCTTACCGCAACGGATTCACAAGGTGCCACAGATACGGCCACTATACATATGGTTTTGGTCGATGAATTACCGGTACTTAGTGCTAGTGAAGATACCGATAATGATGGTATAGATGATGTTACTGAAGGTACTACTGATACTGATGAAGACGGTATTCCTGATTATCTTGATAACATTGCAGCACTTAATGTATTACCAGGTAGTGCGGCAGTTACAAACGCATACTTGGTAGAATGTGATCCTGGTGTTTCATGTCGCTTAGGACAATTTTCTGCATTGGGACTCTCCGGAGGAGCCTCTTTAAGTCAAGGTGATATTGAGCGACAGGATGATTTAGTTATTGATGAGAGCTACGACTTACATGGCACAATCTTTGATTTTGAAATGCATGAATTAGCCACGGCTGGTCAACAAGTAAAAGTCGTTCTTCCACTGAGCGTAGCTATTCCAGAAAATGGAGTTTACCGAAAGTTCCAAAATGGAGCTTGGGTGACCTTTGTTGACGATGACCGAAATGATATTCACTCAAGTCAGGGCTTAGAAGGATACTGCCCACCTCCAGGAGATGCTAGTTGGCAACCTGGTATGACCGCAGGACATTTCTGCTTGCAACTTACGCTTGAAGATGGTGGACCTAATGATGCTGATAGTGAAGTAAATTCAGCGATATCAGACCCCGGAGCGGTGGGCGTTTTAATTCCTGTGCAAGCAGCTCCCAGTGTACAAACAGCGCCGGCTGTCGCATCTGTTACAACAAGCTCTATTCACTCCAGTGGTGGCGGGAGCATTGGCTGGGCTATGTTGGTAATGCTGTTGTTGTTCGGTTCGTTCAAAGTGTATGCGGTAGATTGGGCTGATATGACTAAAAAGAGCTTTATCGAAGTAGAAGCTTTTTCAGCTAAAGGCTTTCATGATAGCAGTGACTTTTCTAATGACATGTCTAATGCAGGAGTCGACGTTGATGTGACCGGTTACGATGTTCTTCGTACGGCTTATCAGGTTTCATTAGGTTATACCTATAACCCCTATGCCACATTCTTAATCTCATATACAGACCTTGGTGATGTACGTGTAGATTTTGATACAAGCACTACGGATGATGAATTGTTAGGGCAGGCGTTAAGTAAAAGTTACCCCGTAACAGGAGATGGAGTATCCATCGCTTATCGTTATCGGTACTCTTTTATGAGGCGGTGGAGTGTTTTTGCTGATGCAGGTGTGTTCTTTTGGAATAACGATGTTGACCTTGGAAGCGCGAGTGGGTCACCTGACATCGATGGTGGCACTGATCCCATGTTTGCATTAGGTATAGATTATTCCATATTGAGAAGAACGACATTGGGGTTAAAGTATCGTTATCATCAGCTTGATGAACAGAGTTTGATGGGGCTTGGTTTTTTGATAAGGGTTAATTTTTAGTTAAATGAAGAGAAAATTGCACCTTAGGGTGCCATCAAAATCTTATTTCGTAACCACCTGTTTGCGGGATCTTTATCTACATTCAGGTGCCAATACAAGTGAACATCAATACTTGGTAATTCAACGGGCAATTCATAAATAGAAATCTTAAGCTGTTTGCTAAACATTTTCGCAGCACTTTCAGGCATAGTTAGCAGCATATTACTGTTTTCAACGACTCTACAAGCAGAGAAAAAATGCTGACAGCGTAATCCGACTCTTCTCTGTAAGCCCAGTCTCCCTAGTTCAAAATCCTCAAGCCCAGGGCCTGATGATCTAGATGAAACCAATATATGTTTCTGCTGCAAATAGGTTTCTATGTCCAGTTGCCTGTTCTTGTTTGAGTGCCGAAGTGTTGAATGATGATTAGCTGCAACCACCACAAGACGGTCTTTTCTGATTTGTGTATGACAGACATTTTCAGTAACGGGCAACAAAATATCGATGGCTAAATCTACATCACCGGATGCCAGCTTATTTTCTAAATCACTTCTTCTTACGCGGGTACTGGTTAAATCAACCTGTGGTGCTTCTTTGTCTATGTGGCTCATTAAATAGGGTAGGTAGGCCGCTTCAAGTGAGTCATGAAGGCTCAGTGAATAGCGTTTTTTTGCACTTGATGGGTCAAACTGCCTGGATTGTTGCAATGCTACCTGGAGTTGCCGTAAGGCCACACGTACATCTGCAATTACATTTTTTGCAATAGCCGTCGGCAGCATTTTGTTGCCTTGACGAACAAACAGCGGGTCATCGAAATGGTCACGAAGTTTTGCAAGAGCATGGCTTACTGCAGGCTGAGTAATATTGAGTACGTTAGCGGCTTTGGTTAGGTTGCCTTCGGTGTAAATGGTGTCGAAAACAACAAAGAGATTAAGGTCTATTCTCATAAGGAGTGCTCGTGCAGATGCTTCTTCATGATAAGTATAGCTAATAGATGTTCATTATAACTATTCATTGGTTTTATTTATAGGCGAGGCATAAGATAAGTTCAACATCATTTGACGTACTATATAAAATACTGCCTGAAACAGCCTTGGAGATAGTTATGGATTTTAGCTTATCAGAACGTTCGCAAGATTATTTGAACCGCGTTAAAACGTTTATGGAGCAAGAAATACTGCCTATAGAAGATGACTATTTTAGAGAACTAAAATCACTAGATAATCCATGGGTTGTGTTGCCTATTATTGAAGAATTAAAAGCGAAGGCTAAAGCGCAAGGTTTGTGGAATATGTTCTTGCCAGTCGAAGGCTACGGTCCTGCCTTGAGTAATGCTGAATATGCACCGATTGCCGAGCAAACAGGAAGAAGCTTTATCGCGCCAGAAATTTTCAATTGTAATGCGCCTGATACAGGCAATATGGAGGTGCTACTTCATTACGGCTCAGAAGAGCAAAAGGCTCAATGGTTAACGCCTTTATTAGAAGGAAAAATTCGCTCGGCCTTTTGTATGACAGAGCCTGATGTTGCCTCTTCAGATGCAACTAATATAGCGGCCACAGCCATTATTGAAGGCGATGAAGTGGTGCTCAATGGGCGTAAGTGGTGGAGTACAGGTATTGGTCACCCTGATTGTGAAGTCCTTATCTTTATGGGGCTGACCAACCCAGATGCACACCGTCATCAACGACATTCTATGGTGCTTGTTCCTAAAAATGCACCAGGAGTAAAGGTTGAGCGTATGTTGCCTGTTTTTGGTGATTTGGATGAACCTTATGGCCATGGCGAAGTTAGTTTTACCGATGTACGATTACCAAAAAGTGCCATTATTGCAGGGCCGGGGAGAGGGTTTGAAATTGCACAAGGGCGTTTAGGCCCTGGTCGAATTCACCACTGCATGCGCGCAATTGGGGCTTCGGAACGCGCTTTAGAATTGCTAATTAAACGTGCGGTAACCCGTGAAGCATTCGGCAAACCCATCGCTAACTTAGGTGGGAACAGAGACATTATAGCTAATGCTCGCATGGCGATTGAACAAGCCCGCTTACTGACACTTAAAGCGGCCTGGAAACTTGATACCTTAGGTATTATGGGAGCAATGAGTGATGTTTCTCAAATTAAAGTAGTTGCGCCTAACGTATTACAAACCATTGTTGATCAGGCTATGCAGATTCATGGTGGAGCTGGAATGAGTGAAGACTTCCCGCTGACCCAGCTATTTGCGTATGCACGTTGTTTGAGGCTGGCTGACGGACCTGATGAAGTGCACCGATTACTCATATCAAAGTTTGAGTTATCTAAATATAAAAAATTAATGAATAAATAATTCTTCCTGAGTGCGTAAAATGAATAACAAACGAATATTTATTACAGGTGGTGCTAGCGGGCTTGGCAAAGCAATAGCCATTAAATTTGCAGCCAAAGGGTTTAAGGTTTGTATTGGTGATGTTAACAAAGAGCGAGGAGAGGAAGCAGAAACTGAGCTTAAGGCGTACTCGCCAGATGCATTTTATATTTATTGTGACGTGACCTCACAAGATGATTTGGAAAACGCCAGGTTTCAACTGGAAGCTCGTTGGGGCGGCGTGGATGTAGTTGTTAATAATGCAGGGGTTGGTGGCACCGCGGGCGCCATTGAGGACGTTAGCTTATCTGATTGGCAATGGGTATTAGATGTTAATTTAATGGGTGTTGTCCGAGGGTGTAAAACCTTTACGCCATTATTCAAAAAACAGGGAAGTGGGTATTTTATCAATATAGCCTCTGCAGCTGGTTTGATGAGTGCACCTTTCATGAGTAATTACAATGTTACAAAAGCGGGGGTCGTCTCTCTTTCTGAAACGCTCTTAGTTGAACTTCATCCTCATAAAATTACTACTAGTGTGGTTTGTCCTGCCTTCTTTCAGACTAACCTGACCGAGTCTATGCGCTCTCACATTGGTGGCATTCATTCCAAAGTAAATAAATTGATGAGTCGATCAAAAATTACCGCTGAAAATGTAGCCGATAGTATTTACCAAGCCTATGAGAAAAAAGAGTTTTGGGTTGTGACCCACCCATTTGAACGTCGCATGTGGTATGTCAAACGTATTATACCCAAAGGTTTTAATGCCTTGATGCAGCGCCAGGCTAAGAAAATATTTGCTTAATAAACGAGTTTCAAAAATGAGCTAGGGGAGAACTAATGTCAGTATTAGATCAAGCGTCAGCCGTTAGGGACGGAGAGTCTCTTAATCTTAAAAAAGTTGATCAATATTTGAAGCAAGTGTTGCCCAATTTGGAGGGTGATATTTCGGTCAAACAGTTCCCTGGCGGCGCTTCAAATTTAACGTATTTAATTCAATACTTGAATCAGGATTTGATACTACGTCGTCCGCCTTTTGGTCACATTGCAAAGTCTGCTCATGACATGATTCGGGAGTCAAATATTATGCAGGCGCTGAGGCCTGTTTACCCTTATGTTCCTCAGATACTAGCTCAGTGTGAAGACTCAGGCGTTATGGGCTGTAATTTTTATGTAATGGAACGCTTTGCAGGCATTATTCCTCGTCAGGATTTACCAAAGGAACTCGACCTCAGCGAAGAAGATACACGTCGCTTGTGCTTAAACGTTATTGATAAGCTGGTAGAACTTCATCAGGTTGATTACAAAAAGGCAGGACTTGAAGGTATTGGCAAAGGTGGTGGTTATGTTAAACGCCAAATTGAAGGTTGGAGTGATCGCTATATTAAAGCGAAGACGAATGATGCTACTTCTTTTGATGGGGTTATGGTTTGGCTGAAAGAAAAAATGCCAGAAGATATAAAAACCTGTGTTATCCATAACGATTATCGTTTTGATAATGTAGTGTTAAACCCTGATAACCCTTTTGAAATCATAGGTGTTCTGGATTGGGAAATGGCTACATTGGGAGACCCTCTGATGGACTTGGGTAATAGTTTGGCTTATTGGATTCAGGCTGATGATGAACCCGGGTTCCAGATGATGCGCAGACAACCTACTCATCTTAAAGGCATGCTCACAAGAAAAGAAGTGGTGCAGTACTACCTTGAGAGGTCAGGTTTATCCGTTTCAAGTTTTGATTTCTATGAAATCTATGGACTATTTCGTTTAGCTGCCATTATTCAACAACTCTATTATCGTTACTATCATGGACAAACCAAAGACGAACGTTTTGCTGGCTTTGTTCATGCAGGTAAATACCTGGAACAACGTTGTTTAAAGTTAATTGATCAGAGTTCGTTATGATTTGCTCTTGTATAGATAAATTGACTTAGGAGGTGCTTATGGGAGCTATTTATTTAGTGAGGCATGGACAAGCATCGTTTGGCCAAGCGGATTACGATAAGTTGTCTGATAAAGGGCAAAAACAGTCTGAAATTTTAGGGACGCACTTTAAAAAGCTGGTGACTCCAGATAACTTTTACTCAGGAGACTTACTTCGTCATGGACAAACTGCAGATCATTTTTTAACAGGCTTTGGTGATAGCTGTATTCCAATGATTACTCATTCAGGGTTTAACGAATTTAACCATGTTGAAGTGCTGGTTCGATATAAACCTGAATGGCAAGACTACAAGGTGATGGCTTTAGATTTAGCTAAAAACCCTGTTCCTAAGAAAGCATTTGAAAATGCGTTTTTAGCGGCTGTGAAACGGTGGATTTCGGGGGGGCATGATCATGAATATGAAGAATCATGGACGCAGTTTCAGAATCGTTGTACAAGTGCTTTAGAAGAGGTTATTGCACAGTCATCCGATGCAAAAAATATAGTGATATTTACTTCTGGCGGGCCTATTTCAGCGATCACTCAAAAGATATTAAGGCTAGCTGACCGAGAAACATTTTCGATTAATAGCGTGCTTGCTAATACAGGCGTTTCTAAGTTGCTATTTTCTGGAGATCGCCTGAGCGTTTCATATTTAAATAATTATGTACATCTTGAACTGGCCGGACCCGACTGGGTCACTTACCGATAGAGACTATGACTATGACTAACACATTTGATTTATCAGGCAAGATTGCCCTAATTACCGGAGCGAGTCGTGGTATTGGTGAAAGTATTGCCAAGCTCTTGGCTGAAAATGGAGCCCATGTAATTATTTCAAGCCGAAAAATTGATGGGTGCCAACAGGTAGCTGACGCGATTAAAGAGGCAGGAGGCAGTGCAGAAGCTATTGCTTGCCATATTGGGGATATGGAACAAGTAGAATCAATATTCAAGAAAATAGAAGCCTCTCATGGCAAGTTAGATATTCTTGTTAATAACGCCGCCACCAATCCCTATTTTGGTCATGTCTTAGATACGGACTTAAATGCCTTCCAGAAAACGGTCGACGTGAATATTCGTGGTTACTTTTTTATGTCTACTTTAGGCGCAAAGTTAATGAAAAAAGGCGAGGGTGGCTCCATTGTAAATGTTGCATCGGTTAATGGCGTAATCCCAGGTCACTTCCAAGGTATTTATTCCATTACCAAAGCGGCGGTTATCTCTATGACCAAGACCTTTGCTAAAGAATGTGCAGGTTTGAATATTCGTGTAAATGCTTTATTACCGGGCGCAACAGATACCAAGTTTGCTTCTACGATTGTTAATAATCCAGGTATTTTGAAGAAGGCGATGGAACATGTTCCAATGAACCGTGTAGCCAACCCAGATGAAATGGCTGGTGCGGTGCTTTATTTAGTTTCAGATGCCGCGAGTTATACTACAGGGACATGTTTAAATGTTGATGGTGGCTACTTGCTAGGTTAGGTCGCAGCATCTAGACTCAACTGGATAGGTTTATTGTTTTTTAGGGCTACGCTTTTAGCTATGAAACAGACCGTTACGGGGCATTCGTTGATGCTGAAGTTTATATTCTTGTTTTTATTATTATTCTCTTCTCTGGTTAATGCTGAGGAGTTTAATATTCAGGATATTGAGTTTTTTACTGAGGAAAACCCACCTTCCAATTTTGTTGTAAATAAGCAGATTATAGGGATCGCACCTGAGTTATTGCATTTGATATGGGAGGAGTTAGGTTTTTCATCTACCCCAAATATTCGGATTATACCTTGGGCTAGAGGCTATAACTACTTACAAAATTCTAATAAGGTCGTATTGTTTAGCACTACACGAACGCCAGAAAGAGAGGCGCTTGGTTTTAAGTGGGCTGGGCCTATTAAGAAAAATAAAATTGTGTTGTTGGCAAGAAAAGATAGGAATATCACAATTAATCAACTGGATGATGCCAAGAAATATAAAATAGGTACAGTCTATGATGATATCGGTGAACATATTCTTCTGAATTCAGGGTTTAGTAAAGACAACTTACATAGTGTGAGCTCTCTAGATCTATCGGTTAGAATGCTAAACCATGACCGTATTGATTTAATTGCCAAAGGGTATGAGAACCTATTGTCTTTACTGGAAAAAGAAGGCAATAATATTAATGCTTATGAAGCTGTATTTACGCTTAGTGAAAGGCATCAATATTTTGCTTTTAATAAAGATATACCTGATAAAGTGGTTGCTCAGTTTCAAGCCGCTATTGATAAACTGACTGATAAGCATAATGCGATTCTTGAAAAATATAATGCCTCAAACTTGTGAGTAAAACTACAAATAACTAGCTATCAATGGCCCGCTTGAAATGTTTTAACCAATTTACTCATCATGGCTCTTAATGCCGCTGGTTTTACCGGCTTATGAAGTATTTGGTAGCCTCTTTCATTCGTTTCTATGGTGAGTTCCTTAGCCGTTTGTGCTGTCACGAGCACGCCTGGTATTTTCATATTTACACCTGAATTAGCAAAAAATGATTGAAGCTGATCCATTGTATCTAGGCCATTTTCATCATTATCTAATTGATAGTCGGCTAATATTATTTCCGGCCTTATTTGAATTTGCTCAGGTTTAGCTTGACCATGTTTCTGTGAGTATTTTTGCTTCGCATCTTCTAAACTACTCGCCGTTGTTACTCGGCATTTCCAACCTTTTAATAACGATGCCATACCTTCTAAAATTGATGGGTCGTTATCTATGCAGAGAACATTAATACCTTCTAAACCGCCTGCCTTTCTTGCTGTGGTCACCTTAGTTTCACTTGATTGAGTTATTTGTTTGCTTGTTCCAATAGGGACGGTAATAGAAAAAACACTGCCTTTTCCTAATTCTGAGCGAACCTTAACAGGGTGATCTAAAGCATGGCTAACTCTATCGACTATCGCCAAGCCTAAACCTAGCCCACTTTTATCGTGTCCGTGTTGAGGGAGGCGTTTAAATTCCTCGAAGATCATTCCAATTTCATTTTCAGGAATGCCGGGGCCTGTATCCCATACCTCTATTCGTAAAGAGCCCTTTAAGTGACGACAGCCCAATAATATTTTCCCTCGGGATGTGTAGCGCATCGCATTGGATAGAAAGTTTTGTATAACCCTGCGCAACAGTTGAGGGTCTGAGTGTACTGTTTTAGAACAGGGTACGGTTTTTAAGGTGAGGTTTTCATTTTCAGCAATAGCGGAAAATTCGGCATTAAGTTGTTTTAATATGTCTTGAATACAAAAGTCAGCTACATGGGTTTCAAGAATACCTGCGTCGAGTTTAGATATATCCAATAGGGTGCTAAGTATTTCCTCTGCGGCGGTTAAAGAATGATCAATGTTCTCTACCAGGGCTTTATTGTTTCCGTCTTCTTGTTGATGCAGCGCTGAGGTAAATAATTTAGCTGCATTTAATGGTTGCAACAAGTCATGGCTTGCTGAGGCCAAGAAGCGTGTTTTACTCTGGTTTGCTTGTTCAGCAACAGACTTTGCTTGGAGCAGTTGGTCATTAAGCACCGATAATTCTTGAGTTCTTTCTTTAACGCGCTCTTCAAGATAAATATTGGTTTCTTTTAATGCCTGAGTCGTTTTCTTAAGGTCGGTAATATCTGCAAAGGTAGTAACAAAGCCACCTCCAGGCGAAGGGTTGCCTTGAATGAGGAGTGTTGACCCATCAGGACGAGACCGTTCATATTCGTGTGCTGTTCCATCTCGCATTAACTTCAAACGATCTTCTATGAGTGCTTCTATTTTTGCTTTTGGCAGTTTGGCTGCAATAAGATTGTACCTTACTAAGTCGGCAATAGGGCGGCCAACTTGCACAAAGCCTTTAGGGTACTTGAATAGGTTTATATAACGCTGGTTCCAGGCAACAATGCGTTGCTGGTTATCAATAACACTCACACCTAGCGTGATATTCTCAATAGCAGACTGTAATAAATCTCGGTTAAATTGCATTACTTGCGATGCTTCATCAACGATGCTTACAACATCTTCAATGTGCATGTCTCTGCCTTTAAGGGTCGAATCCAATACAACTTTGGCGGTTGATGAACCAATGGCGTTGGCTAACTGTTTCTCAATAAACTTAAGAAGTCTTGGGCTGGCATAACGCCCTGGAGATAACTTTTCGGTATGACGTTTTTCGTAGATTAGAAAAATTGCGGTGGTTTTTTCTGTCCCCATAAAACGTTCCGAAAGCGCCCTAAGGTCATCAATAGTGGTGTTGCTTCTCCTAAGGTCTTGTGAGGAACTTTGATGAGAAATATCTACTTCGTGAAAAAACGCAGCGACTTGTATTTTTTCTCTAACCCGCTGTTGTGTTAGTAGTGAAACAAAAATATATAAAAGAAGATTTACACCCAAACTCCAAACAATGCCATGGGTAATTTGCTGCATCTCAGAGCCAAAAAGTGATGTGGGCGTGAGCCAGCTGATATTAAAAATACCATTTTGTATAAGATCTTCTGATACCCAACCATTACGAGACAGTGTTGGAAGTAACAATGTATAAACCCAAATCAAAAATCCGCCTATAAGGCCGCTGGTAGCCCCCTGGAAATTACCTCTGCGCCACATAACCCCACCAATGAGAGGTGGTGCAAATTGAGCTACGGCAACAAAAGAAAGCAAGCCAAAAGCAGTGAGGCTGTAGTCTTCTGCTGTGAGCCGATAAAATCCGTAAGCAAGTAACAGTAGGGCAACAATGGTTACTCTACGAATATTCAGAAACAGGCTGCTTAGGTCTTTCTGTTGATTCAGTTTTATTTGAAATAACTTAAACAGGATGGGGATGACTATTTCATTACAGACCATAGTGCTAAGGGTTACAGATGAAACGATAACCATTGCTGTGGCTGCAGAGCCTCCACCAAGAAAGGCTAATACCGTTAGCCATTTTTGTTCTGCAAAAATAGGGAGATTAAGAACCAGAGTATCGGCATTAATATTTCCATCAGAAAAAGTAAGCCAGCCAGCCCCCGCAATGGGGAGCACAAAAGCACTGGCTATAATCAAATAGAGGGGCATCATCACCCTAGCTACTTGGAAGTCGTTACGGTGATAATTCTCTACCACCGTAACGTGAAACTGTCGTGGAAGACAGATAATGGCACACATGGCAATGACGGTTTGAGCAATAAACTCACTACTACTAAATCCACCTAGACTGAATTTCTCAAGTCCGGATGATTGATTGATACGAGTGAAAATGTCATCAATCCCATTAAACATGTGGTAGCAAACGAACAAGCCGACACCAACAAATGCAACCATTTTTATGATCGATTCGAATGCAATAGCCTGCATCATACCCTGATGATGCTCTGTAACATCTAAATGCCGAGTGCCAAAAATAATGGTAAATAGCGCCATCAGAAGGGCAACCCACCAAGCGGTGTCATTGAATAGGGGAATGCTTGAGGTTGCGGAGCTTGCATCACCACTGGTTAAAACCCCAAACCCCATCGATACCGCTTTAAGCTGCAGAGCAATATAAGGAATGATGCCTATTACGGCGATAGTGCTGACCAGCACAGCAATAGTTTGCGATTTACCATATCGAGCAGCAATAAAATCGGCAATTGAAGTGGTACTCTGATTTTTGCTGATACGGATAATTCGGTCGATCACAGGCCCAAAAAAGAAAAAGGTTAACAGTGGCCCAAGATAAATGGGTAAATATCCAAGTCCCTCTGTTGAGGCTCGTCCTACTGCGCCATAAAACGTCCATGAGGTGAAATAAACCGCCATTGATAAACTATATATTTGTGGCCGAATAAATCTATTTTTATACAAATTAGAATGACGGTCACCATAATAGGCAATGCCGAATAGCGCACTAATATAAACAAACGAACAGGCAACTAATATCCAGCCCTGTACCATGCGCTTCCTCTCAATAAAGTATAAAAAAATAAGTGTTTAGATTTGTCTGTTATTTAACACGCTTTATAAAGCATAACGTTTAGGGTGTTTTTTTCAATAAAACACGGCCTATATTTATTGTTATAGACCTAACTATAAGAAAAATAAACAAAAATTACTGTCAGACTAAAGTCTTATTTTAAGTATGACATTTGAAGCCTAGAGTCTATATACCGTAAAAAAATAATAAATAGATTAATTTTGGAGGAGCACATGACTGACCGAAAACAAGCTGCACAAGCTTATTGGAAA
>ENA-OSET01002195-OSET01002195.1-sediment-metagenome-genome-assembly--contig:-NODE-2195-length-19112-cov-3.636669_pt1 | contig 19112 bp, 19 predicted proteins | sample MGYA00237882_ERZ534229 | MGnify/ENA primary metagenome ERZ534229 (study PRJEB26408, sample SAMN06266212) | sediment metagenome | isolation source: Hudson Canyon methane seep mesocosm | place... | reverse complement strand
AAAAATAGCAAAAAGAAACATCAACTTTTTTTTTATAAAGATATGATGTTAAAATGATTTGGTAGTTTAAACAAAATAATAATTTTTATACCTGATAATCTAAGAAAAAAGATGAAGCTGTGTACTAACTTAAAAATAACAATATTTTAAATTTTGATAAATATTCTATTTTTGTAAAAATATATTAATTATCATTTGGAAGTTATAAGATAATATTAAGATATTTGTATAATAATTAAAAGAATGAAATTTATTCAAAATCATCATCATCATTTTTACAATTGCTCTCAAGCGATTTAAAAATGTATTGAATAAAATCAAGATATTTATAAACCTGTTTGAGCAAATCAAACAGGTTTTTTAATTTAAACCAATTTGCTCAAATCAAATAAAACAAAAAATGAGTAACTTAAGAATTGCAGTACAAAAATCAGGGAGACTAAATGAAGATTCTATGCGAATCTTAAAAGATATCGGTATTTCCATAGATAATGGAAAAGATCAATTAAAAGCAGCCGCAAGAAATTTCCCTGTAGAAGTTTTTTATCTTAGAAATGGAGATATTCCTCAATATTTAAAAGACGGAGTAGTAGATGCTGCTATTATTGGCGAGAATGTTTTAATAGAAAAAGGAAACGATATACAATTTATAGAACGATTGGGGTTTTCTAAATGTAAAGTTTCAATCGCAGTTCCTAAAGAATCTAATGCAAATTCATTAAAAGATTTGGCAGGGAAAAGAATTGCAACCTCATATCCTGAAACTGTAAAAAAGTTTTTAAATGAGCAAAATATTGAAGCACAGTTGCATAAAATTAATGGTTCTGTAGAAATTGCTCCTAATATTGGTTTGGCTGACGGTATTTGTGATATCGTATCCAGTGGAAGTACATTATTCAAAAATGGTTTGAAAGAAATTGAAGTACTTTTAAAATCTGAAGCGGTTTTAGCAGTTTCACCTCAAATAAACAGCGAAAGAAAAGCTATTTTAGAAAAAATTCAATTTCGAATTCAATCAGTTTTAAAAGGAAGAAATTCTAAATATGTATTGCTAAATGCTCCAAACAACAAGTTAGAATCTATCCTTGATTTATTACCAGGAATGCGAAGCCCAACAGTTTTGCCCTTAGCAGAAAAAGGTTGGAGTTCTGTGCATACTGTAATTTCTAAAAATCAATTTTGGGAAATTATAGATGAGTTAAAGGCTAATGGAGCAGAAGGTATTTTGGTTTGCCCAATTGAAAAAATGGTTTTATAATGAATACAATTTTAAATCCAAAAAGAGCAGATTGGTCTAAAATATTAGAAAGACCAACCAAAACAGTAGATGACATTGAAAACACAGTAAACCAAATTTTTGATGATGTTAAAGAAAATAAAGATATTGCTGTAAATAAATACACTTCTAAATTTGACGGAATTACTTTAAAAAATAATTTAGTCACAAAACAAGAAATAGAAAATGCTGAGATTTTAGTTGCAAATGAATTAAAAGAAGCAATTAATACAGCGTATAGAAATATTAACAAATTTCATAATGCACAAAAAACAGAAAAAGTTTACATAGAAACCACAGAAGGTGTGGAATGTTGGCAAGAAAAAAGACCCATTCAAAAAGTAGGTTTATATATTCCTGGAGGCACAGCACCTTTACTTTCAACAGTTTTAATGTTGGCTATTCCTGCACAAATTGCAGGATGTAAAGAAATTGTATTATGCTCTCCACCAGATAAAAATGGAAACATCAACCCAGCAATTTTGTATACAGCTAATTTATGTGGTGTTACAAAAATAATTAAAGTTGGAGGTATTCAGGCAATTGCAGGATTTACTTTTGGAACAGAAAACATTCCACAAGTATATAAGATTTTCGGACCTGGAAATCAATATGTAACAGTTGCAAAACAATTATCCACAAAATTTGGTGTTGCTATTGATATGCCAGCAGGTCCTAGCGAATTATTAGTGGTTGCAGATGATACTGCAAAAGCGAGTTATGTTGCATCAGATTTGTTAAGTCAAGCTGAACATGGAGCGGATAGTCAAGTAATTTTAGTTTCTACTTCAAAAAAATTAATAAATGAAGTTGAAAAAGAGATCAATTTGCAAATTTTAGAATTACCAAGAATTGATATCGCCAAAAAAGCGATTGCAAATTCAAAATCAATTTTTGTAGAAAATAATGAAATTGCCTTGGAATTGATTAATGAATATGGCCCAGAACATTTTATTGTATGTACAAATAATAATGATTATTATGTAGATAATATTGAAAATGCAGGCTCTGTTTTTATAGGGAATTACACGCCTGAAAGTGCAGGAGATTATGCTTCAGGCACAAATCATACCTTACCAACAAATGGATTTAGCAAAGCTTATTCAGGAGTAAATTTAGATAGTTTTACTAAAAGTATTACGTTTCAAAAAATCTCTAAAAAAGGAATTCAGAATATTGGCAGTGCAATTGAGTTAATGGCAGAAGCAGAAGGGTTAAAAGCGCACAAAAATGCAGTTACGCTTCGTCTAAAAGATTTAGAATCATGAATATTTTAGATTTAGTCAGAGAAAATATTAAGAATATTAAGCCATATTCTTCCGCAAGAGACGAATACAAAGATGCTACTTCAGATCAAATGGTATTTTTAGATGCAAATGAAAATCCTTTTGAAAATGGTGTAAACCGTTATCCTGACCCACAACAAAATAATGTTAAAGATTTACTTTCTGAAATTAAAAACATTTCTAAAGAAAATATTTTATTAGGTAATGGGAGTGATGAAGTTTTAGATTTAATTTTCAGGGCTTTTTGTGAGCCAAATAAAGATAATATTATAACATTACCACCAACTTATGGAATGTATACTGTTTTGGCAAATATAAATGCTATTGAAAATCGTAAAGTTTTGCTTAATCACAATTTTCAACCAAAGGTTGATGATATTTTAAAAGAACAAGATTTAAATTCTAAAATTTTATTTTTATGCTCTCCTAATAATCCTTCAGGAAATAGTTTTTCTGTTGATAAAGTAGAAGTGCTTTTAAAACAATTTAAAGGATTGGTTGTAATTGATGAGGCTTATATTGATTTTTCAGAACAACAAAGTTGGTTGAATAAATTAGATAGATTTCCAAATTTAATAATCACGCAAACTTTATCTAAAGCATATGGTTTGGCAGGAATTCGTTTGGGAGTTTGTTATGCATCCAAAGAAATTATTTCAGTATTAAACACAATTAAACCTCCTTATAATGTTAATGAATTGACGCAATTAAAGGCGATTTCAAGATTACAAAATATAAATGAAGTTAAAAGAGAAGTTAATACAATAATTAAAGATCGCTTTTATTTGATTCAACAATTAAAGGATATTTCTTTCATCAAAATAATTTACAAAACAGATTGTAATTTTGTTTTGGTTAAAGTTGATGATGCAACAAAAAGATATAATCAATTAATCAATAAAGGAATTGTGGTTAGAAATAGAACTACGCAACCTTTGTGCGAAAACTGTTTGCGTTTTACTATTGGAACTCAAGCTGAAAACGAAAAATTACTAAAAGCACTTAAAGAAATATAAAAATGAATAAAAAAGTACTTTTTATAGATAGAGATGGAACATTGGTGTTAGAGCCTCCTGTAGATTATCAATTAGATAGTTTAGAAAAACTGGAATTTTATCCAAAAGTGTTTCAATACATGGCTAAAATTGCCAATGAACTAGATTACGAATTAGTTATGGTAACCAATCAAGACGGATTGGGAACTGACTCTTTTCCTGAAGATACTTTTTGGCCTGCTCAAAATAAAATAATTTCTGCTTTTAAAAAAGAAGGAGTTGTATTCTCTGAAATTTTAATCGATAAAAGTTTTCCTCATGAAAATGCTGAAACTAGAAAACCAAGAACAGGTTTATTAACAAAATATTTTTCTGGTGATTATGATTTAGAAAATTCTTTTGTTTTAGGAGATAGAATCACAGATATGGAATTGGCAAAAAATTTAGGAGCAAAAGGAATTTTTCTCTCTGAAAATTCTCAATTAGGTGTAAATGAAATTGAATCAGAAAAACAAGAAATTTTAGAGGTTATTGCATTAACATCTACAGATTGGGCTAAAATTTATGAGTTTTTAAAATTAAAGGATAGAGTTGAAGAAATTACTAGAAATACTAATGAAACAAAGATTTACATCAAACTAAATCTAGACGGTTCAGGTCAAAACAATATTGATACTGGTTTAAAGTTTTTTGATCATATGTTAGATCAAATTGGTAGACATGGCGCAATGGATTTAACAATTAAGGTTGATGGAGATTTAGAAGTTGATGAACACCACACTATTGAAGATACCATGATTGCTTTTGGAGAATTATTCAACAAAGCATTAGGCAATAAATTGGGGATAGAAAGATATGGGTTTTGCTTACCTATGGACGATTGTTTAGCGCAAGTAGCTGTGGATTTTGGTGGTAGAAATTGGCTAGAATGGAATGTAGATTTTAAGCGTGAAAAAATAGGAGATATGCCAACAGAAATGTTTTTCCATTTATTCAAATCATTTACAGACGGTGCAAAATGTAATTTAAATATAAAGGCAGAAGGTACAAATGAGCATCATAAAATTGAAGGTATTTTTAAAGCATTTGCTAAAGCGATGAAAATGGCCGTAAAAAGAGATGCTAATAAGATGTTTTTACCATCCACAAAAGGAATGTTATAGATGAATTTGGTTATTGTAGATTATGGTGCTGGTAATATTAAAAGTATACAATTTGCTTTTAAAAGATTAGGAATTAATGCTGTTTTAACAAATGATATCAACCAAATAAAAATAGCAGATAAAGTTATTTTTCCTGGTGTTGGTGAGGCAAGTTCTGCAATGAAAATGTTGCAAGAAAGCGGCTTGAATAAAGTAATTCCAACTTTAAAACAACCTGTTTTAGGTATTTGTTTAGGCATGCAATTAATGTGTAACTCTACAGAAGAAGGAAATACAGAGGGATTAGGAATTTTTGATGTTGCTGTAAAACGATTTACGAACGCAGTTAAAGTTCCTCAAATGGGATGGAATAATATTTCTGATTTAAAATCTGATTTATTTAAAGGTATAAAAGAAAATGAATTTATGTATTTAGTACATAGTTTTTATGCTGAAAAATGCGTCGAAATGATTGCTAAAACAGATTATGAAATAGAGTATGCATCCGCATTACAAAAAGATAATTTCTACGGAACTCAATTTCATCCAGAAAAAAGTGGAGTAGAAGGAGAAAAAATTTTAAAAAACTTTATAGAATTATAAAATGAGAATAATACCAGCTATTGATATTATTGAAGGAAAGTGTGTTCGCTTAACCAAAGGAGATTACAACACAAAAAAAATTTATAATGAAAATCCGATTGAAGTTGCCAAAGAATTTGAAGATGCAGGAATTGAACATTTACATGTTGTAGATTTAGACGGAGCAAAAGCGAGCCAAATAATCAATTATAAAGTATTAGAGCAAATTGCCACTAAAACTGATTTAAAAATAGATTTTGGAGGAGGTTTGAAATCGGATAAAGATTTAGAAATAGCTTTCAATTCGGGAGCCAATCAAATAACTGGTGGTAGTATTGCTGTTAAAAATCCAACTATTTTTGAAAATTGGATTTCTAAATTTGGAGCAAATAAAATTATTTTAGGAGCAGATTTTTATCCTGATAATTCTGGAGGTAAAATAGCAACTAATGGTTGGCAAGAAGAAAGTAGTTTAGAATTAATTCCTTTTATTACAGCTTATCAGCAAAAAGGAATTGCGTATATAATTTGTACAGATATTTCTAAAGATGGGATGTTACAAGGTCCAAGTTTTAAAACGTATTCAAATATTTTGTCAGAAGTAAAAAATGTAAAATTAATTGCTTCTGGAGGTATTTCAACCTTTGAAGAACTCCCAAAATTAAAAGAAATTGGATGTGAAGGTGTAATTATTGGTAAAGCAATTTATGAGAATAAAATTAGTTTAAAGCAGTTAGAAAATTTTATAATTAATCAATAATATGCTAACAAAGAGAATAGTGCCTTGCTTAGATATAAAAAATGGAAGAACAGTTAAAGGTGTAAATTTTGTGAATTTAATTGATGCAGGAGATCCTGTAGTTTTAGCAAAACAATATGCTCAATTGGGTGCAGATGAATTGGTTTTTTTAGATATTGCCGCAACATTAGAGAATAGAGGAACTACTTTAGAGATGGTTTTAAAAGTTGCTGAGCAAGTAAATATTCCGTTTACAGTTGGCGGAGGAATATCTTCTATAGAACACGTAGATGCATTATTAAAATGTGGTGCAGATAAAGTTTCTATAAATTCATCAGCAGTTAAAAAACCTGAATTGATAAACGAATTATCAAATAAATTTGGCAGTCAATGTGTTGTTGTGGCTATTGATGCAAAACAAATAAAAGGAGAATGGATTGTGCATTTGGCTGGAGGAACAATTCCTACAGAAATAAAGTTATTTAACTGGGCAAAGGAAGTGGAAGCTCGTGGAGCAGGAGAAATTTTATTTACCTCTATGAATCATGATGGCACTAAAGCAGGTTTTGCAAATGAAGCTTTGGCACATTTATCAACTTTGGTAAATATTCCAATTATTGCTTCTGGTGGAGCTGGAACAGTGCAGCATTTTGTTGATACTTTTAAGTATGGAAAATCTGATGCAGCATTAGCAGCAAGTGTTTTCCATTTTGGAGAAATTCCAATTTTAGATTTAAAAAAAGAATTAAAGAACAATAGTATTCCCGTTAGAATATAATTATGGATATAGATTTTAATAAAAACAACGATGGTTTAGTACCAGCAATTATTCAAGATGTTGAAACGAAAAATGTTTTGATGTTAGGTTATATGAATAAAGAAGCTTTTAAAAAAACCATGGATACAAAATTAGTAACTTTTTTTAGCAGGACTAAAAATAGACTTTGGACCAAAGGTGAAGAGAGTGGTAACGTACTAAATCTTATAGATATAAAATTAGATTGTGATAATGACACTTTATTAGTATTTGTAAAACCAAATGGACCTACATGCCATAAAGGTACTGGTACTTGTTGGAATGGAGAAAATAATCCTAATTATGGATTCTTTTCTACTTTAGAAGCTATAATTTCAGAGAGAGTTGCTAATAAAGACACTAAAAAATCTTACGTTGCTAGTTTATTTTCTAAAGGAATTAATAAAGTAGCACAAAAAGTAGGAGAGGAAGCCGTAGAAACAGTTATAGAAGCTATGGATAATAATGACGATTTATTTTTGTACGAATCTGCAGATTTGTTATTTCACTACTTAATGTTGCTGCAAGCAAAAGGTTTTACTTTAAAAGATATTGAAGCTGAATTAAAGGCGCGTCACAGATAGGTTTATCCTTTAATTAACTCTAAAGTGACCAAATATAAATCTTGTTTGGTCATTTTGGCTTTTAACCAAGCAAAGAAGCTCATCATAAATATATCTTCTTTATCATTTTCTATCCAGTTAAAATTATTTTCAACTTTTTCTTTGAAAGTATTATCTGTAACTATTTCTGGGCTCTTGTAATATATTTCAATCAGTTTTAAGTAGGTAATTACCTTTTCTTGATTAATTTCTTTAAGATGCTTTATATACTTCCTTTTGAAGCTTTTAATTCTTGAATCAGTTACATTGATATTTCCTAAATCAATATGTAGTAAGATTTCTATCAAACTCTTTTTTATGGTCCATATAATTCCTGCTTTTTTGATATACCATTCATCTGTATGATATAATTTCGAGAAAATATTTTGTACATCTTTTAATAATCCTTTTTGATAATAAAATACAATCAAAGAAAGCTGCATGTCCAATTTTGTGATATTGTCAATATTTTTATTCTGAATAGCTCTCTGCAAAAGATAAATTGCTTTTTCCTGATTTTGAGAGTAGTTAAAATTTAAACTCAGTAGGAGGCTATATTTTGGTTCAAAAAATGAATAAAACTTTTGTTTATTATTTTTCATTAGAGATTCCATCAACTTTAAATATTGAAAAGATTCTGTAAATTTTTTATTTCTGAAAAAAATATTTGAAATCAAATACACAATTTCTATGTGATAGTAAAGTTGTTTTTCTTTTAATTTATGATTTTGTACAACCTTGTAGATTGTTACTGCCAAATTCTCAATGTTCCAGTAATCAAATTTTTGAAAAGAACCAATATTAAAAATCTGTAATATTTGATACAAAGATTTTAATGATAAATTATTGTAATCTTTAATTCCTTCTTCATGCAAATTTTTATCAATAAGCTTTTTAATATCAATTTTTGATTTGTAATGTTGAAATGTATTTAGTGCTTTTCTAATTTTTGCATACACCACATTTAAGGTTTCTTCTAAAATTAATTTCTGTTGATTTTCTTTAAATTGAACAATTAACTCCTCTAAAATAATTTTGTTATTATTATATGAGTACTGAATTTTAGTATGATAAATTTCATTTAAAATGGTAAAAAGTTGTTGTTCTTTCGCAATAACTTCAGCCTTATCTAAAATTTGATAGCCAATAATAATTTGATCTTTTTCAAAAAAACTGCGAGCAGAAAGAATATGTTTAATCAATTTAATATCAATAGATTTTTCTTGCTTTATATTAGTATCTGCCGTAAAATTAATAATAGAACTGAATAAACGTTTTCTAAGAGCGTGCAAAGCCACCTTATTTTGTTTGCCATAGATTAGCTCAGAAAGTTCATTAGAAGAATAATTGTCTTCTAACAATAAACTTGTTAGTTGTAGGTTTTTAGCATCTTTTCTTTTGTTCTTTTTATCAAGATAAAGTAAAAATTCTTTTTGATTATCCTCCGAAAAAGTATTTAATATTTGTTTTAAATCAATCATTAAGTCGACAGTAAAATTTAAATAAATGTAATAAATAATTCATAAAAAGACATAAAATTATATAATATATCGTCAGTAATTTTAAGAAATAGGATTTGGAACAACTACAAATTAAATCAAATTTGTATCATAATTATTAAACTAAATATTATGAATTATCAAACATCAGTTTCATCAAGTGAAGAAACTAAAAAACAAGTAAAAAAAAGTAAATTGAGTAGTAATTTTCTTCAAAAACCAACATCTGCTTACATTGGCGCAACTTGGGGAGTTGCTATTATAGGTTTATTGTCTTATTGCATTGGCTTGTGGAATGCATCTATGCAGTTGAACGAAAAAGGATATTATTTTGCCATTTTATTAATGGGTATTTATGCTGTAATCTCACTCCAAAAAGCAGTAAGAGATAAAGTTGAAGGCTTAAAAACTAGCGAAATGTATTATGGTATGAGTTGGGTAATAGTAATTGCCTCTTTACTTTTATTAACTATAGGTTTAAGGAATGCAGATTTATTATTGAGTGAAAAAGGTTTTTATGGAATTTCCTATTTGTTAAGTCTTTTTGGTGCAATTACCATTCAAAAAAACAACAGAGATTCAGATTTTATCAATACTAAAAAAGAAAAAGAAAATAGTTAGTTTGATAATGGTTTGTAAACCAAAACCTCATAAGTTAAGACTTATGAGGTTTAAATTATTAACTCTAAATAAAATCATAGAACTATATATTCTAAAATAATAAAAGATCTTCAAAATTTGGTAGAAAAAGAGATTATTACAACAATAATAGCAGAATAAATAGAGCGCTATTATCAATCCCAAAAACCTGAAAAGAAGAATAGACTATTTACCATTTTTGGCATTTTTGGCAGCCTTTAATAGGTTTAGGAATAATTTTAATACTTGCGCACAATTGGGATAATTTTTCAAAAACGGGAAAAGCAATCTTTGCTTTTATTCCTTTAATAATTTAGCAAATAGCTGTTGGTTATTCAATAATTAAAGATAAAAGTAGTTCTTGATTGGAATCTTCAGAAACATTTTTATTGTTTTGCAGTTGGTGGTAGTCTTTCGTTAATTACTCCAATTTACAATTTACCAAGAAGCTTAAGTTCATTTTTGTTAGCATGGATTTTACTTTGTATTCTATTGGTATATTTGTTAAAATCGAAATTAGTATTTTTATTAAAATTGATTTTTGGCACCGTCTACGCCATTGATTTGGGATATAATTTTTCAAGGGTTAGCAGAACTCCTTGGATGTTCACATTAGTCATTGCTTTATCAATTTCAATTGTTTTTACGAATTTTCTTCTTTTTTATTTGGAATCAATCATATAAAAAAAGGAATAGATACTATTAATTTTACCTTTTTAAACTTTGGATTACTAATTATAACGGCATTAATAATTACTCGGTTTTTGGATACAAATATTACGTTTGTGGTTCGAGGATTGTTATTTATTTTGGTCGGATCTAGCTTTTTTGCGGCTAATTATTTAATGTTAAAAAAATGAAAAATAAAAAAATAATATTCATGTTTTTTTTGATGTTGGCATAAGCGCAATTACTGGTAACGACCAAAATGATATTTGATCAAGAAAAAATTATTAAAACAGGAAAAACATATAAATTCTTTACGCAACCTTTGGGCCCCAATAATTCCTATAGAGGAAAATATGTAAGTTTAAATTATAAAATTAATTCTTTTAAAACTAAAGATTCCTTATAGGACAAACAAAAAACAAAGTTTTCTTGTATCTAGAAGATAGTTTAGGGTATGCCGCACTTAAAACTGTAAGTAATGTAAAATTAGATTTACCAAATGATTATGTTATTGCTAATGTTAATTGGTATAATAAACAGAAAAATAAACTTAGTTTTGATTTACCTTTTCAGAGATATTACATGGAAGAATCAAAGGCAAAGCCGGTTGAAAATTTAGTGGCATAAAACAATAGAAATCTAAATAATTTAAAATTGACTTATGCTTCAGTGAGCGTTAACGATGGTGAATATGTATTACAGAATCTATATTTTGATGATGTTTCTATTTAAGAGTTAGTTGGAAAATAGAAAAAAATAAACCCTTACAGAATTAAGGGTTTTCTAATTTTAATAAATAAAGTTTAATATTCATTCATTAGTATTACTTTAATATTTGGATATTTTTCATTGAATTCTTTTTGTAAGCCAATAACATGAGCAGCTCCAATAATAACTATATTTCTTGTTTTTTTAGATTTTAATATTTTTTTTGCTATATTTTTTGTAATTCTCATATTACGTTGGTCAAAATATTTTCTACCTTCCTTACAACCTTTAGTATCTTCAACAACATATGAAAATGAAGCCATATCGTGCAATTGTTGTAATGATTTATGTTTATTTGTGTGTTTTCCTAAACCTCTAAAAATTGCAGGTAAAATAGCTTTATTATAATTCTTTCTATACAGTTTAGAATTTATTTTGTTGTTTCCATTATTAATCCCCTCTTTTCTGCATTTTCCCCAAGCCTCATGATATTCTCTATTTGTTTGTTGATCATCAATACTTATTACAATTTTTTGATTTATTGCCAACGCCAATTTATACGTTAAATCTTCATTTTCGTGTCTCATTGATTTTTTCGAACCTTTTATTCCATATCTTTTGAGATGTTTGTAAAACCCATAGTTGCCATTATCTCTTTTGAATGCAAATGAAGCAACTAAATAATTTAAATCAGATTGATTCATTGCAGAAAAGGGTTTCCTTAAAATAATATCAAATTTTGATTGATTAAAATTAGAATACTTTTGAAGTGAGTCTGATAGTTTATAAAATTTCTGATATGATTTAGACCAGCCATTTTTTAAATATTCCCAAGAAATAGTATCATTTGCCATTGGAGATTCTATATAAATGGCTTCTGGATTGTATTTTTTTGCAATTTTCAACATTGGTTTATAACTATTTTTTACAATTTTAGGTACAGTATGCATGGTACCTACAATTAATATTTCTTGTTGTATTTTTTGTCCAGTTAAATTAAATATTGAGAATAATAAAAAAGGAATTAAAGTATGGGGAGTTTTCATAATAAATGATTTTTTGTTATTAAAATTTCTGAAACAAAATTAATAAGTAATCCATAATAAACTCAATGTGATAAGGTGTTTGGGGCGAAATGGAATTATTCTGTGGTAGAATTCAACATGGCTTTTACATCTTTTTGATAAGTTCTAGAAACTGGCACTTCTATGTGGTGAAATAAAATAACGAACAGTTTATTTTTCGAAGTTTTCCATTGTAAAAAATGATACGGATTGATTACGTAAGAACGATGGGTTCTTAATAATTCTGGAAATTCATCAGAAATTGTAGATAGTTTATTTCTAATTAATGTTTTCTTTACATCTTTACCATTCAAATAAAAAACTTCAATATAATTATCTGAAGATTTAATACTTATAACATCTTTAAAAAGTAAACGCAATCCTTCATAGTTACCTTCACCTTTAATTTCGATTTTTTTTGCTTCTGTTTGTTTGTTCTTATATTTTCCAAAAGCAAAACGCCCAATTATTATTATTGGTAAAATTGTTACAATTGCAGGTATAAATATACTTTTTAACATATACCAAAAACTATATGGATTCCTTTGGTTGGCCATAACTACATACAAATAGAATAACCTTGTAAGTAAAACTGTACAAAAAGTAAAAATTGAAAGAAAAGTAAGTTCAGATTTTATTGTCCAATTTTCTTTTTTCTTTTTTATTATGAGGTATTGGATGGGTAAAAATAAAAGATAACAAACACCCGCTATAGATGCATAACCAAACAAAAAGTAAGGTTTTTCACTTTCGTATAGTTGATTAACATCTAGTGGTTCTGTATAATATAAAAAAACAAAAACCCAGATAATAAGGCCAAAAGCAATAATAATATGATTTCTAATTGAAGGATCAAATGGATATTTACGATTCAAAGTGAGCTTTTTTTAAAAGTTTCTTTTTGTATATTTTTATCATAATAAATTCTACAAGAAAAATTAGTAAAAATAAAAAACATGCAACCATCGGTACATAAAAAGCTAAAAAACCAACTATCACCCAAATTATAAAAGCATTAAAAGCTCTTAAACGAAAATATTTTGTTAATGCAGACGTTAAACCAGTTTTTCTATTTTCTTTTTTTGGAATAAATACATTTAAAATAAAATCACAAAAAACTATTGCAGATACATTAAAACAATAAAAAATAAAAGGTACCTCAGAACTAAATCCTTTTACATAAAAAGCCATTGAAAAGGGGAATAAAACAATAAAATAAAACGGTAAAATATTATACCATAATATTCTGCAATCTATTGTGGAAGCAAATTTTATAATTCTCATATCCGCCATCCAATGAATTGCAGTGACTAAAAAAGTTACTACTAGTCCAATAAAATCAGGAATTCTGTTTTTTAATATGAAAAGAGTATCACTTGTTTTAAGTTCTTTATAACTTGGTACTACAACTTCTAGCACTAATACTTTCATAGCTATAGAAAACATGGCACCACTATAGCCTACAATTCTTTGCTTATTATATGTCTCATCATTCTCTATCATAATTGAAATTATGCTAATTTTAATAGTATTTTTGTAAAAATAAATTAAATAGTTGAAAAATTCTAAAGTATTAATTATTCTGTCCTTTTTTGCAATTTATGTCATTTGGGGATCAACATATTTATTTAATAAAATTGCGGTTACAGAATTACCAGCATTTTTTTTGGCATCTATTCGATTTTTTACTGCTGGATGCATAATGATTTTTATTGCATTTGTAACCAATGCAGATTTAAAAATTTCAAAGAAAGAATTTAAAAATATATTGATTACATCGTTTTTCTTTTTAATTTATGGAAACAGCGTGTTTGTCTGGGCTTTGCAATTTGTTGATAGTGGATTTGGTTCTCTAATTGCATCTACTAATCCGTTATTTGTTTTAATAATGATGCGAATTATTGATAAAAAGCCTATGCAAAATAAATCTATTTTAGGAGTATTTTTAGGTATTCTTGGAATGGTTTTATTAATAAGTCAAGAAGAATTAACGACTACAAATAGCACGTTAATGGGAATTTTAATAATCCTTACATGTGTCTTAAGTTGGAGTTACGGTAGTATTTTTGTGGCTAAGGCAATACTTCCAAAGAATTTTTTGGTAAGTTCTGGATATCAAATGATTTTTGCTAGCTTGTTTTTAGCTAGTATAAGTTTGTTTTTTCAAGAAAATTGGTCTTCTCCATTAAATTGGTCATTTAAGGTTCAAATTTCAATGTTATTTTTAATAATCTTTGGAGGTATTATAGCTTTTACTGCTTTTAATTTTTTATTAAAAAGAGTTTCACCAGAAAAAGTTTCTACTTCTGCCTATGTAAATCCTGTAATTGCCTTAATTATGGGATGGTATTTTTTAGATGAAAAATTGAATGTACAATCTATAATTGCTTCAATAATTTTGCTTGTAGGTGTTTATTTTATTTCTTCTAGAAAAAGACAATAGATTATTACCATAACTCAAAAAAAACTTTTTTTTAATGATATACAGTTTAATATAATTTACATATGTTTGATTGAATTAAATTGCTAAAAATGAAAAAAACAATTTTAACTGCTGCTGAGGAGTCAGTGCTGCTATCAGTAAAAAAAGAACCTTTAACGAGTTTTCAAATTTTGAAAAAAGTAGATGATATTACTTTAATATTATCGTTGTACAATGTTTTGGATAAATTAAAAAGTAAAGATTTAATCAATAGCTATATTCAGCGAAATCAGACTTATCATTTTGCTGCTTAATTAACGGTTGTACAGAAATTTTATTTTTAAAACGCTTTACTAGTCTTATTTATGTGTTTTTTGAAATACCATTTATCTATAAGAAATACCATTTCAAATAATATTTAATACTATTTGACTAATATTTTCTGTTAAACAATATAATCACATTAGATTTAGGTAATTCTAAATTTTACACTATGCAGACAAATGTTTTAACAGAGCAACAAAAATCAGTTTTAAGGGTAATAAAGAATAAACCCTTAACTAGTTTTCAGATTCTAAAAAAAGTAGATAATATTTCAATGATTTTATCATTATATAATGTTATTGATGAATTAAAGAGCAAAGGAATTTTAAAAAGCTACATTAAAGAAAATATGAAATATCATATAGCTAGCTAGCCATATGTTAGGTGTATTTTAATATTTTTCAAACATTCTTAGCTTATTTAATGTTCAATTTTAGTGGAATGAATCCCGTCCGATTGATTTTACGAAGGAAATCCTGCAACATTTTTCATTATAAGAATGAATTTAATATCATTTTTTTTTATCAAATTAAGATGAATATTGGTTAAATAATACTCTACAACCTCAACAATTCCATTTTTAAGGTTTTTACCTGGAATTAGTACGATAGTAGTTTTAATTGGATGTAGTAACTTAAAATCAGAATTAAAAAATTTCACTCTAGAAGTTTTACGAAAGGAAGTTTAATTCAAATAAAAAGACTCTAAGATTATTTACTTTTATTTGGATCGCTGTCAACTATCCAAGTAAAAGAAATAGTTAGTCCTTTGTCTTTTTCAGAAGAAACTTTAATGATGCCATTATTGTTTGAAATTATTTTTTTCACAATAGCAAGACCAACTCCTGAACTTTTATCAGTATTTTCTAATTGGTTAAAAATCTTAAAAATTTGAGTATGATATCGATTTTCAACTCCAGGACCATTATCACAAACATAAAATAAATATTCATTTTTATTTTTAACAACTGATATATCTACAATAGTTTTTTCTTTGTCATTATACTTAATAGAATTTCCAATCAAATTTTGAAATACGTGTTCTAGTTCAATTTGATTAGTGTAAATATTAAAATCATTTCTTGGTAAATTTATTATGCTTTTATTTTTTGGATCTAGTAAAACAACAGTTTCTTTGAGCATTTTATTAATACTAAAAACTTCTTTACGCTTATTTCCTTTTGCGAATTTAGAATATTCTAATAGTCCATTAATAGAAGCTTCCATTTTAGAAACAACTTGTTTAATCATTGTTAAATGGCTTTTTGTATTTGCATCTATATTTATATTTAAATCTTCTTCAATAAAAGAAGCTAAAGAATGTACAGATACTAAAGGGGTCTTTAAATCATGTGAAACAATATGATTAAAATCGTCTAATTCTTCATTATTACTTTTTAAAAGTTTAAGGTTTTCTGCTAATTTCTTATTAACTTGACTTAATTGTTTAGTTTGCGCAACAATTTCTTGTTTTTGTTGTAAAGCAAAAATATTTGCTTTTTCTAGGTTATGGAAAGATTTTGAAAATCGCATTAACAATAACATTGACATGGATAAAAAAACTAATATGTATCCAAATTTTATATATATCAAGGCAATCTCATTCTCATCTATGTAAAACAGTATGTGACCTAAAAAAATAAACATGGCTAAAACAATATTTACAAGTAATAATTTTGAAACATTACTTTTAGCTATTATAGCTTTTACAGTTACAATAAACATATAACCAATATTTATAAGCATAAATATTAGAAATGGTAATATTAATTCTGTGAAATATGGGGCTGGTAATATAATAACCAAAACTGTAATTATAACTGAAATATAAAGTACAACCTTCCTATACCATTTGTGCATAAAATCTTCTAATATTAGTGCAAAAAAGAAACTAGCATTTACACCAACAATATAAGTAGAAATATATTCTGTCTTTGCTAGAAAAACCCAACTGATTTCATCAAAAATTTTAGTAAACGGAGCATATCTGTCATTTAAAGTATGATAGGATAAAGCAATACACATCAAAGAAAAATAAAGCACAGCTTGGTCTTTGTTCCAATACAATAAGTAAAATACCAAAAATACAATCCCTACAAAAGACAAACTACCAATAGAAAACATGTCTACCATAGTTTGTAATGATTTCCTGTAAAAAATTAAATTGTTTTCACCTAGAATAATAGGCTCTGTTATTCCTGCTTTTTTATTGTAGAAATTCGCAACTTGTATAACTACCTCAAAATCTGTCACTTTGGTGTCTAAAGGAATTATTTTTGAGAATCTTCTATGCAAAGTATTTGCTTTAGATTTTCCAACTCGCCCCATTTCTAATATAAATACTCCATTAATCCATATTTTATAGGAAGCAATAACTCTAGGTATATATAAGGAGATATTAGGCCTTTCTTTTGGGATCGAGAAATTTAATTTATAAGTAGCATATCCAAAAGGTGGTAAATTAGTGCTTTTTGAGTCTAAATAATTTGTCCACGAAGTTAAACTTACTTTAGCTAAAGGTGTTTTACCTTGAATATCTTTAGGGTGAATAAATTCTTTCCAATAAAATTCCCAATTATTATCGAGCTTTATTCCGTTTTTTTGAAATAGCTCATCTAAAGTAAAATTTAAGGTATCTCTTTGTTTTTCTAAAGGCTTAAAACCATAAAAAAAATTTATTGAAAATAGCAGGAAAAGTAAATAAATAAAGCGTTTCAAGAGCGTAAAATTTTAGTGGGGGATCCAAAATAGTCTTATAAAACTAAGTATTATTAATGATAAAATCTAATTATAAACATATTATTTTTCTGTATTTTTTTTCATTTTAACTTATGTTAAATTTAATAATGTTTTGATAATTATTTTTTTAATAAGCTATTTTTTGTGTTTTAATCTGAAAAGTACTTAAATTTAAAAAAGTTCATTTCATTAAGAAACTATTTTATCATATTAGGGTCTAAACGATACAAATCAATCTACACATCAAAATAAAATGAAAATATTTTTAAAGATTCTATTTTTAGTTTTTAGCTTTAATCTCTTTGCTCAAAGTCCTAATTTTGTGATAATTGTTTTAGATGACCAAGGTTGGACGGGGTCTTCCGTTCAAATGGATAATTTAATAGAAAACTCTAAAAGTGATTTTTATTACACTCCTAAATTAGAAAGTTTAGCAAATTCTGGCTTAATTTTTTCACAAGCATATTCTCCTTCTCCAAAGTGTTCTCCTTCTAGAAATAGTATTCTTACAGGAATGACCACTGCAAGAAATCATTTTACAAATACAGATAATGATATTGCAGGAGACAAAATTTTAATTGAGCCACAATCTAATACTTCTTTAGATGGCACAAATATCACAATAGCTGAATGGTTGAAATCAGCAAATTTAAATTATAGGACTGCTCATTTTGGTAAATGGCACCTTGGTAATTCCAGCACTTCATCACCATCAAATAATGGTTTTGATTTTAATGATGGCGCCACCAATAACTCGGATGGAAATCAAGGAAATACAATTCAAACCGATCCAAAAAAAATATTTGATTTAACAAACCGTTCCATTGATTTTATAAGAACCGCTGCAAATGACAATGTTCCTTTTTTTATTCAACTTTCTCATTATGCTGTTCATAATAACATTGAAGCTAGGCAAGAAACTGTAGATTTATACAATGACCCATCAGAAAGGCCTTCAGGAACAATTCATACAGGTATAGAATATGCAGCAATGACAGAAGATACAGATGATGGAGTAGGGCAGTTGTTAGATGAAATATCAAACCTTGGTTTAGATGATTCTACTTATATTTTCTTCATTTCCGATAACGGAGGTCAAATTAATCTAACCAGTAATGCCCCATTAACATATGGTAAAACATTCATTTTTGAAGGAGGTTTAAGAATTCCTTTTATTGTAAAAGGGCCTAATACCATCGCCAATGAATATAGTCATGAGCCTGTGGTTGGTTATGACTTATTTCCTACAATAGCAGAACTTTCAGGCAGTGATGCTGAACTTCCAGATAATATTGATGGAGAAAGTATTGTACCTTTATTAAGAGGAGAAAACTTTGAGAGGAATCAACCTATTTACTTTCACTCTCCCCATTATGATAATAATCCGAATAAAATACCAAGATCTGCTGTTGTTGACGGTAAGTATAAACTTTTAGTTACTTACGAAACTGGAGATATTTCTCTTTTTGACCTTTCGCAAGATATAGGTGAAACTACTGATATTACAATTCAAGAGCCTGAAGTTAAGAACGAATTATTGATAAAACTAAGAGATTATTTAAAGAGTGTTGATGCTTCAATGCCGGTTCTTAATGCAAATCATAACAGTTTTAGTGGAACAAATTTAGATA
>ENA-OSET01002193-OSET01002193.1-sediment-metagenome-genome-assembly--contig:-NODE-2193-length-19131-cov-23.529233_pt1 | contig 19131 bp, 12 predicted proteins | sample MGYA00237882_ERZ534229 | MGnify/ENA primary metagenome ERZ534229 (study PRJEB26408, sample SAMN06266212) | sediment metagenome | isolation source: Hudson Canyon methane seep mesocosm | place... | reverse complement strand
TCCTGATTAGTCGACTGCCACACAATAACGTAACCGCCATCGGATAAGTCGGCAATTTCCGGTCTGTCTTGTGCCCCTGTCGTAAAACTATTGACCTGACTCTCACCAAATACGGCTGTTGCTCCATCAACTTCCGGGGTGATGTTGACTGTAACAATTTGTGGCTCACTGGTACCACCATCACCATCGGCTATTTGAATTCGATACAGTCGTGTGGGTAATGGGTCATCCGAGGTATTGGCATAGGTTAAATTTTCTATTAATGCTTCAACAGAGGTTTCATTGGCTTCTACATTAAAAGCTATTTCCAGTGATGCTCCATTACTACCGTTAGAAATAATCGTACCAATAGCTATACCACCAAAAGTAACATTACTGCCTGAAATGCCTATTTGTCCTGCACCTGAGCCTTCATTACGTACACCGAGTTGATCCTGTGTTAAATCATCGGGTGATAAAAATTGATCGACCAAGGCTGATGCATTGATTAAACGGGAAACTAATAAGCTACCACCATTAAAATCGACTGAATCAGAGTCGCTTAGAGCCACCGAGCCATTGGCATCCAATAATTGTGGGGTGCTATTGAGTAAGTTTTCGGCATAAGTGACCACACTATCTACACCTTCCAATACAGGAGAAGCCTGAAGAGTAAAATCAGCAACATCACCGAAAATTTGTTGGAAAATACCTTCCGCATCACCATCACCACTATTGGTGTTGAACGTTCGTGATGACCAAGCAACGACGAAGTTATTACTTGGCAATGCAGCTATAACAGGCTGGTTTTGAGTATTAAGGTTTTCTGTATTAATCTGAAATTCACCATCAATCCTGTTGCCTGTTGCATCGTATTGTTGACCAAAGACACCTGTTCCACTACCGTCTTTACCACTATCATCCTGCCAACTAATAACAAAACCACCCTCCGACAAACCTATAACAGAGGGATTGAATTGATTAGAAGATGTTGTTTCATTGGCTCTGAATTCTTCACCAACTTGGTTTCCACTGGTATCGTAACGCTGGGCAAAGACGGCATTTGCACTTCCGTCCAGACTATTGTCATCCTGCCAGGCTACAACAAAACCACCATCTGTTAATGATGCAACTGAGGGATTTGATTGGCTATTAATCGTACTACTATTAACCTGGAACTCGCCCCCTACAGCAACTCCTGTAGCGTTATAGAGCTGACCAAACACGCCATTAGCACTGCCATCGCCTGCACTACCACTAGTCGTTGACTCCCAGGTTACAACAAAACGGTTACCGCTTAGCCCTGTGATAGAAGGGTCTGCTTGAGTGCTGGAGGTTTCAGTGTTGACTTTAAACTCAGTACCCTCCACTGATCCATCTGCAGCAAAGCGCTGGGCAAAAATACCGCCGCCACTTCCATCCTGAAAATCATCTCGCCAAGCAACAACAAAACCGCCATCAGTTAATGACGTAATAGATGAGTCTGCTTGTGTGGTAAAGGTAGTGCTATTAACCTGAAATTCACCGCCAGTTGTATTACCATTTGTATCATATAGCTGAGCAAATATTCCTGAGCCACTGCCATCAGCGATACTATCAGTCCAGCTAACAACAAAACCACCTCCTGTTAAGCCGGTGACTGATGCTTCAGATTGTGCATTTTGAATGGTTGTATTGACTAAAAACTCTGAACCCGTAATAACACCATCTGCGGTATACCGCTGACCGAATATACCTGTTCCACTGCCATCCTGATTAGTCGACTGCCACACAATAACGTAACCGCCATCGGATAAGTCGGCAATTTCCGGTCTGTCTTGTGCCCCAGTGGTAAAACTATTAACCTGGCCCTCATCAAATACGGCTGCTACCCCATCCACTTCAGGAGTGATGTTAACTGTTACAACCAATGGCTCACTACTGCCTCCATCACCATCTGAAATTTGTATCTGTAATTCTCTGGTTTCAACAGGGTCACTAGAAGTGTTTGCATATGTTAAATTTTCTGACACTGCTTCAACAGCCGCTATGGTTGCATTACTGTTAAAGTCAATAATCAAGCTAGTGCCATTACTACCATCAGAACTAATTGTTCCAATAGTAATGCCTCCATAAGTAACAACATTACCAGAAACACCAATTTGTCCTGCTACTGTACCTTGGTTTCGAAGACCCAATTGATCTTGACTGATATTATCCAGACCAAACTGGTCTACAGCGCCAAATCCAGTTAAGTGACTGATAACTAAGTTGCCACCATCAAAATCAGCTGAATCAGTATCGCTGACTGCTGCGGCTGTATTAATATCTAATAACTGAGGCGCAGCATTAACTGTATTTTCTAGAAAAGTGACATTCGTTGAAATACCTTCTATAACGGGACTTTCTTGAATGGATGCAAAATTAACAGGGTCACCAAAAATCTGTTGAAAAATACCAAAACCGTCTCCATCCCCTGCTGTACCGCTAGTTTGAGAAGACCAGGAAACAGCATAAGACCCATTGGCTAATGCAGTAATAGAGGACTGCCATTGAGTACTGGAAAACTCAGTATTAACTTGTTTTTCTGTACCTTCTTTTGCACCTAATGCATTAAATTCTTGGACAAATACACCATTACCATTACCATCATTACTATTATCATCAGTCCAGGAAATAACAAAGCTCCCTGTTGATAATCCTGCTATTGCAGGGTTGTTTTGGTTACTAAGTGTTGTACTGTTAACCAGAAATTCAACACCTTGTTCTACCCCATTATTATTAAACATTTGGGCATAAACGCCATCTAGACTTCCATCTTGCGCAAATGATTCCCAAGTAACAACAAAACCACCGCCTGTTAAAGCTGCTGTGGCTGAATGAGATTGATCATTTGTAGTCACATTATTAATTCTGAACTCTGTACCTACTTGAGCGCCAATATTGTCATAGAGTTGCGCAAATACGCCTGTTGAACTACCATCCCCCGCAGAGCCACTGGTTGCAGACTCCCATACGACAATAAATCCACCATTATTAAGTGCAGTAGTATGAGAATTATTTTGAGTGCTTGAAAATTCAGTGTTAACTTGGAATTGGGTTCCAGCTTCTGTCCCTGAAGCATCATAAAGCTGAGCAAAAACACCAGGGCCACTAGTATCTGTATTGTTATTGTCGGTCCATGTAATGACATACCCTCCACCCATCAAGCCAGTTACTGATGATTCAAATTGGGTACCAATACTTTGAGTATTAACCTGAAATTGCGCTCCCACTTCATTACCAGCAGCATCATATTGCTGAGAAAAGACGCCTAGACCACTACCATCAATGCCATTATTATCTGTCCAAGTAATTACGTAACCGCCGTCACTAAGACTAGTGATATCTGCATCTGTTTGAATACCTACGGGAAAACTATTAACCTGAGACTCTGTTCCAATACGTTGCCCTTCTGCACTAAACCGTTGAGCAAAAACACCTAAATTACTGCCATCCTGCCCGTCAGAAATCCAAACGATAATATAGCTACCATCAGCCAAAGTTGTCATTACAGGCAATGTTTGATTGCTTGTTTCAAAAACATTAACCTGCATTTCATCTAATACTTTATCTTCTAAAGTACCAGAATAATTTGATAATGCAGCTGTATTAAAGGGGGGAATAAATTGATTCAAAGATGACTGTATATCTAAATCCCAATTTAGGCCTTCTGTAGTCTTGCCTAAATCTTTGGAAGATGCCGCAATTGTTGCATTTAATAATTCAGATAAGGATTTAACAAGATGCTGTCCAGCCTCATTAGCAACAACTGAACAGGCATATAGATTAATATGAGCCTCTTTAGATAAAGATTTACTCCACTGTTCTATCTGCTCTTTTTGTAAATCAATGATGTCTGCTGTGATTTGACCCGAAGTAAAAGAAAGCTGGCCGGGTTGGCCATGTGTCAAAATCGTTAGTTCTGTAATTTGGTGATATGCCTTAATAATATGAGTTATTTCACTAATTGGATCTTCAATTCCTGAGAGAATTTCTATTTCAGTATGTTCATTAACTGCTTGAAAGAATATATTCAACTCACTTACTGAGGTATCAGCAATAATAAGACGCCTAGGAGGTACAGTCGGTAACAAGTTATTCTCAATACCGAAATTAACTACTCTATTCTCTTTAGCTGTTCTCATAATTGACTCTCCTTAATTAGCATATTTTTTTATTATTTGTGATACATATCCCAAACCTTCATTTAATTATGCATACTCCAGGCCATAAATAGAATTTTCTTGTAGCGCCAGAAAAAACATTATGCTAGCTTTATCACTTTTTATTGTTTTTAAAAAGTTAACAGATTGTTTTAATTAACTTAACAATGGATTAAGTACTAGCTGGTATTTAATTAATACAACTCGAATGATAAATCGCCTATCGCCCCACATTAATACGTTCTAATACATTGATTTGTAAAGATTATTGACACACAAATCGAAAGCATAAGACTACAAAGCGAAAGCTTTAAGCTACACAGCAACAAGCCTTTTTTCTATTTAATCAACACTTCTTCTGTAATTTTTTTGCCTTTACCCCATTTTTAAATGAATACTTACCTGCACAGGTATTACCAAATAAGGCAATATAGGCTTATGATCTAAGAAGAGGGAGGGGTAGAAAGATAACAAAATATAGTTAGCTGTTTCGATAGGAGGAATATCCATCGTCATATATAAACCATCAAATATCTGTAAAAAAAGCTGACACTCTAATATATTAAATCAATTTCACTACTCAAAAGACTAATAAAGAGGCGAGGGAGTTGAAGGGTATGCACACCGATGGCTCAATTTGAAACCAGCCGGGGAAAACTCAAAAAACTTATCTGTGGGCCTATCGAGGTAATGATTTAGATTCAGGCCCGCGCACCATTGTCTTCAATCACCAACTCGATCACAGCTGCACACCTGCATGCGAATTCCTAAGGGAATGCTGAGACCATCTGATGGTTGATGGCTATAAAGTACTGTTTACGGGTATTGATTATAAAACCCCCCACCAGAAAACCAAAGAAATGTAAGAGGCAGCTTAAAAGATTCCCAAAAACACTTAACCATTACACCGGTGATAATATTGGGCTTCGGTGGTCGCGGGCACCTTACCACGTTACCACTGCCTTACGAAGGTTCACTTTCGTTTAAGTGACCGGTTTGGCTAGAGTTTCCTTGACCACCATGGATGGTGGAAATACATATATTGCAGGAGCAATATATCTTTCAGATTCCGCATTGGCTCTCCATAACAGTGTTTCCCTCGCCAGGTATAGCCATTAAGAGTTTCTTTGTACGTGCTTGCTTTCGCCCGCTTTCCCCACTACCTTAATAACATTGCTGTTAGGTGGCTTTTTATTGAACTGACCTACACTCAGTTACTTGCCACTCATCTCCAAAGCCGCCTGATATAACACTTTTTTCCTTGCTCCCGTTATCTCAACGGCCATAGCAACAGCTGTTTTGGTTGTGCAGTCTTTTAATAAAACAGACAATACTCTTTTTTGCTCTTCAGTTATTTCAGATACATTCTTTTCAATCGGCGCACCTTCAACTAGCACAACAAACTCACCTTTTTGCATGTTGCTATCAGTTTTAACTTTTTCCAGCACTCCATCCAAGGTGTCATTGACCACTGTTTCGAATAACTTGGTTAACTCTCTAGCCACAACAATTCTACGCTGCCCCGATATAACCTCAGCCATATCCTCAAGCGCAGCCAGTATTCGATGGCTCGATTCATAAAAAACCCATGTTGAAGTGCCATTTTTCCTTTCGCTAAAAAATGTTTTTCTGGCAGATGAAGTTCTAGGTAAAAATCCTTCAAAGGTAAACCGGCTAACAGGGAGTCCTGATACTGATAATGCAGCAATCAATGCACATGCACCCGGGATAGGTGAAACTTCTATTCCTTGTTGCCGGGCCAACTTAACCAACGGCATTCCAGGGTCACTTAACAATGGAGTTCCTGCATCTGAGACCAAAGCAATATTCATCCCGCTCTTAATCTTTTCAATTAGACCAGGCGCTGCTTTTTCTTCATTATGCTGATGCAAAGCAAGCAGCTGACTATTAATGGCATAATGTTGCAATAACATTTTCACATGCCGAGTATCTTCGGCTGCGATTAAATCCACAGTTTTTAAAATTTCTACCGCCCTATAGCTAAAATCAGCTAAATTGCCTATAGGAGTTGCAACAACGTATAATTTACCGCACATCAGATATTTTGTTCTCTTATTTAATACCAAGGCGTCCGGATTTAACAATCCTCACACCCAATCAATAGGCTAGTCTATTTATGAACCGCCATTATATAATTTTATCTACTGTTTGCTTATCTTTGATGGCTGGCTGTGCCGCCGCCCCTTCCCAACGCCACCTATATTCCAGTGAAGCAATTAAAGCCGAGACATATTCTCAACAAGGTCAACATAAACAAGCAGCTAGTTTATATCAATCACTAGCAGAGACAAAACCGACTTACCGTAATGATTATCGTCTTTTAGCAGCAGAAGCTTACATCCAATCGGGTGACAACCGTTCAGCCCAGTCGCTTATAGAGCCAATTAACCCCAAGGTTTTATCGGCTGAGCAACGTAACAAATTGAATTTAATTATAATTCAAATCAATCTGAGCAATGGTGAAACAGAAAAAGCACTTACACTGCTATCAGTTACTCAACCTTACAACCTAAGTACTGCCGATCAAATCATATTTTATCAGTCCTTAGCTTTTGCTCATTCATTAACAGGGAATTTATTGCAAAGTGTTCAAGCCCGCATTGAACTCACACCTTTATTACAGACGACCCAACAACGCAATGAGAATAATACCGTCATCTTAAACACACTAGCCTTATTACCATCACAAACACTTAGCTTGCAGCAGGCATCAGCACCTCCTGTGTTAAGGGGCTGGATGAGTTTAGCCGAGTTATTAAAGCACGACAAACTTCAGCAAAACCCTGACAAATTTCAACTTACTTTAATTGAATGGCAACAGTTATTCCCCCAACACCCTGCCAATGCTGGTTTTATCCAGTCCTATTCTGAAGGATTAAAAAACACCTTTAAAACACCCACTGCAATTGCTTTACTACTCCCAGAATCGGGCCGCTTTGCAAAAGCAGCAGAAACCATAAAAACAGGATTTATGGCTGCTTACCAGCACTCGCATTCAAGTTTCCAGCCTAGCCTTCGTTTTTATGACAGCGCTGCAAATAATGCTATTAACTTATATTATCAAGCCATTTCAGAAGGCGCAGAACTCGTTATAGGGCCTTTAAGCAAAGACAATATTCAAGACCTTGCTTTAGGTGTGGACTTAACCGTACCCGTGCTTGCTTTAAATCATATACCTAACTTAGCTAAAAATAATTTATTTCAATTTGGACTCAGCCCTATTGATGAAAGTAAACAATTAACCAGTAAAGCAAATGCTGATGGCATAAAAAACATACTCTTGCTAACACCTGAATCTAACAGCGGCCTGCGTACAGCCAGCTATATAAGCGAAGACTGGCAAGCCACGGGAGGTACAGTTCTTGAAACTCAACATTACAAGACCAGAGAAAATGATTTTTCAGAACCGATTAAAGACCTGCTTAACCTGACTGAAAGCCAATATCGCTATCGTAAACTTAAGCAGTTTTTAGCAAGAAACCTTGAATTTACAGAACGTAGACGCAAGGATGTTGATGCAATTTTCTTATCTGCCTCGGCACAAAAAGCTCGCTCCATTTACCCTCAATTACGATTTCATCGAGCAACGGGCGTCCCCGTCTATGCAACTCCACAGATATATACAGGAACCTCTAATCCTTCTGCCGATATAGACCTAAATAGCATTGTTTTTTGCGACATTCCCTGGCTATTTTCTGACATTAATACTGGAGAGCTTAGTCAGGAAGCCTTACGTGCCAGTTGGCAACATATTCCTAACCGATATTTAAGATTGATTGCCCTAGGCATAGATTCTTTCAACATCATTGAACAACTCGAACTGCTCAACAACACGCCTTACCCAGGAGCCACAGGTACTTTATCAATCGACAGGGAAAATAGAATTACCCGGCAATTAGCTTGTGCAAAATTTATTGATGGCCAAGCTGCATTGCAACAATTGACAACTATCGAAACAAATGCCGACTCAACTGATTCAGATGAATTTTATCCATAATGCCAAATAAACTTCGTCCTTCACATTTAGTTCGCGGAGAAAGGTCTGAACAATTGGCTTACAATTATTTGTTAAAACAGGGATTACAGCTGATTGAAAAAAACTTCCAATGTCGCTTTGGCGAACTTGACCTCATTATGAAAGAGAAAGACACTCTGGTTATTGTTGAAGTCAGGTATAGAAAATCAAACAAATACGGCGGGGCTGCTGAAAGTATCTCGAAAAAAAAACAATCCCGTATAATAGCGACCACACAGTACTATTTATCATGCAACAAAATGGATTGCCCTGTTCGCTTTGATGCCATGGCCATGTCTAGTGATACCGACATTAACTGGATAAAAAATGCATTTCAAGCCTGAACCTTCGATTTTAAAAAGGGTCTCAGGCAAATAGAAAATTATTCACTGGCTAAGCAATATAATAGTATTAATCCCGAAAATGGAGACTACAGAGATGCATTTACCCCCCTATTACAAACCAATATATTAGACTCCAACCCCCTAAAAACACTGAGTAGCTTAAAAATTAGCTACTAAAACAGAAGACACAGTATGAGACTTCTTCATCTATCAGGTCTTTTAATTTCATTTTTAAATACACACAGCTATGAGTTTACAAGACAGAATCATTAATCATTTTTCAGACAGCATACAAACCAAGCAAGAATCAATGTCTAGCTTATGTGAACTCATTGAGTTCGCCTCACAAAAGATAGTTGACAGCCTTGTTAATGATAAAAAAATACTCACCTGTGGCAACGGTGGCTCTGCTGGCGATGCCCAACACTTTTCCTCAGAAATGCTTAACCGCTTTGAACGTGAGCGACCTGCATTACCAGCTATTGCACTGACTCCAGACACCTTAACCATCACTTCAATAGCAAATGATTACCATTTTAACGAGGTTTTTGCCAAGCAATTACGCGCCCTAGGTCAAGCCGGTGATATTTTACTTGTTTATACCAGTAGTGGTAATTCGGGCAATATTCTGAGCGTGGTAAAAGCTGCTCACGACAAAGGCCTTAGCGTCATAGCCTTAACAGGAAAAGATGGTGGAGCACTGGCTTCTTTACTAAATGAAACAGATATTGAAATCCGGGTTCCCTCCGAATCTACAGCACGCATACAAGAAGTACATTTACTTGTTACTCATTGCCTATGTGACTTAATTGATCAACAACTTTTTGGCGGATAATAACTATGAAGCACTTCATCTTTATAATTTTTACCTCCACCCTATTAACGGGTTGTTCAACCCTAATGACAGGGGGAGCTGAAATAACGGGGCTATCGCTTTTACATGACCGCCGTACCAGTAATGCCTTAATGAATGATGAGCGCATAGAAATCAATGCTGGAATAGAACTTAATTCACACGATGACACCCGCAGCGAATGCCATTTTAATGTCACCTCATACAATGGCACTGTTCTGGTCACTGGCGAGGCACCTACAGAACAATTGCGAAATAAAGTTATTTCTATCGTGCAAACCATAGCTGGTGTAAAACTGGTACACAACGAGCTAACAATTTCACCTCTTTCTTCTTTTACTAGTCGTTCTCATGACACCCTCATTACCACCAAAGTAAAATCTGCATTAAGCAATATTAATAATCTTCCAGGGTTTGACGCAACCCGGGTCAAAGTTATTACAGAAAAAGGGGTTGTTTATCTTTTAGGCCTTGTGCATAAGAACGAAGGATTGGTTGCAACAGAAACTGCCCGAAGAGAAACTGGGGTTAAACAAGTTGTAAAAATATTTGAATTTATTGAGTATTCATCTTAAAAGCTATCGGCCTCTAGAGACTGTGAAAGCATCCTCTATTTGGCCTCCTCTTTGGAAAAAGGGGGTATAGCTCAAATCACCCCCCTACTCTACTCCTTCAGCTGAAAACTCGCTGAGAAGTAAATCAGGCTTATTTTAAAATCCCGCCGAGGGCGGACGCTCCTACAAAAGGGCGTTACAGCTGTTGTAATATAATCAATCGCTTAAAGTGTTCTAGCTTACGGCGGTTTTAAGGATGCTCAAAGTGTGTAAAAAAACATCATCTCTAAATCAGCTTGTTTTAGCCTTTAACCTTAACAAACTTTTTATAATTAATAGAAATTTTAAGCCCTATAAAACGGCCTGACATTTTTATTAACTCATTCGTTTGATTATCAAAAATCAGCTTAACAACACTTAAAGCCCTATCTTCATACCCTTCTTCAATACCCTCGGTTTGCAATTGAAAATGGTAGTGATAAACATCCTGTGTTTGCTCATGCTCTATTTGCAAAGGTGTACCTAACTGACTCAGCATTTGCTTTTTTTGCGGCAATTCTGCATCAATCTTTTCAATTAAATCAGTATTGGCTCTTAACTGTCTTTTCCCTTGATTAAGTTCTGCTCCTCCTAAGGAACGAATAGAAATTTCAAGAAATTCTGCGGGTGCCATTTGCAAAAACAGAGGAGAAAAAGACCAGAGTGTTAACCTCTCCTGCTGATTAAAGTTTAAATCAAAATAAAATTTAACTTCTGGCTGAATGATATTGCCTTGCTGATCAACCTTGCGAAACCAATAGCGCCAACTTTCGCCTTTCTCTGTTGGATGTTTCACACTAGGCTGTAATTTTGACAAGGAGACAAAATCCTCGTTATACAGAATAGGGTCTCTAAACGAGATCTGGAACTCATCGGCAGCAGTAATCTCAAAATGCTGATCAAAGTCATCCATCTGCAAATAAGTTTGATATGCCCTCACCCAGTAAAAGCACCCCGTCAAAGTACTCACTAAAAACAGTATGAAAAACCATCGACAAATTTTAAGCATTCTGCCTCACTATAACTTTTAATGTTTAGTATCAGACCTGTTTTCTATTGACTGACCTGATAACAAACTATCCACATCTATTCTATCAAAATGGTATTGTTCGCCACAAAACTCACAACCAACTTCAATTTTTTCTCGCTCTTCTAGAATTGAGTTCAGCTCGTCTTTCCCCAAAGAAAGCAACGCTGTTTCTATCTTTTGCAAAGAGCAACCACATTCAAACTCTATTGCTTCGGGCTCATACAGCCTTACCTTTTCTTCATTAAATAATCTGAACAGCATTTCTTCACAGTCCAAAGTTAACATTTCTTCCTTAGTCACTGTGTTGGCTAAGGCAGAAATCCGCTCCCAGTCTGCTTCATAATTTTCTTGCGCGGGTAGCTCTTGTAAAAATAAGCCTGCTGCATGCGTTTCATTTGCAAACAACCAAACGCGTGTTTCCAATTGCTCAGATTGTAAAAAATATCGAGTGATAACATCAGCCAAAGCCTCTCCCTCTAAAGAAACCACGCCTTGATAAGGTTCACCTTTTTCTGGCTCTACAGTAATCACTAATCGCCCCTCACCCATCATTTCAGCTAAGGTGCCTGCAGCAAGTTGTTTATCACCCCGTGCTAAACCGCGAATTTTACGATCATGAGTTGCTTGAGCCACCAGTGTCTTTAAACCACCGGTGCCTTCAGCCTGTAAAATCATAGCACCCTCAAACTTAATGGTTGCTGACAATAAAACAGCTGAGGCCATTGCTTCGCCTAATTTTTCTTGCACGCCTTCAGATAATTGCTGGTATTGCTTGGCCTGTTCCCAACTAGTCTGCAGGCGAACCCACTCACCTCTTACACCTAGCTCTTCAAATAAAAAGCGTCGTAAACAATCTTGTTCTTTCATTTATACTTTAATTAGATTAATAATAGGCTCAATTATAGCTCTTAGACGTAGGATATCCATAATATCCTCACAGCAAATTAAATCATCATGCATTTACCCAAAAACAAACTGCTTGCCCCCTCTCCATCTGAAGCACTGCCTGGACGTGAAACGACTATGCTGGTGGATAAAAATCACTTCGTCACAAAAAACACTATGACTCCCCCTTTCCCGAAACATCTAAACCAGGCTTTGTTCGGTTTAGGCTGTTATTGGGGAGCAGAGAGAAAATTCTGGCAACTAGCCGGTGTATTTTCTACTGCTGTTGGTTTTGCTGGAGGCTTAACGCCTAACCCTACCTATAAAGAAGTTTGTACTGGATTAACAGAGCATAATGAAGTCGTGTTGATTATTTTTGATCCCGCAATCATCTCATACCAGCAACTACTTATTTTCTTCTGGGAATCACACAACCCCACCCAAGGAATGAGGCAAGGAAACGATATAGGTACTCAATATCGATCAGCTATCTATACTTTCAATGATCTTCAGCAACAGCAAGCTTTGCAATCAAAACAGCACTATCAAGAAAAACTGTCTTGTTCTGGACTAGATGAAATAACAACTGAAATTCTCAGCGCACCCAGGTTTTATTATGCAGAGGACTATCATCAACAATATTTAGCCAAGAACCCTCAGGGTTATTGCGGCTTAGGAGGCCTTGGGGTTTTGTTTGAATAAAATGACAGGCAAAAAAAAAGCAGTTAATAATAACTGCTTTGAAGGGTATTTTAGGAATAACATAACGCAACTTTCGCTGTTTAGCTACTAGAGCTTTAAAAGTTAGGTTTATAATACCAAGACTTTTGTCAAGTTAAAATGTGACAAATTGTCGCAGTACCAAAAACCCCTATTTTTTTCAAGCTTTTTTTAGCCAAATAACCATTCCTAGAAAATCACTTGCCCACACCGCCAGTTTCACAAATAATACTGTAAGGTATAATAAAACACCAAAAGCTGCACTTAGTTAATTACAGCACAATATTAATCAGCAACGAGCAATGGCAACTCTATATTCCAATCTATTAATAGCCTTTGCTTATTTTTCATTAGGCTATCTTGGCACCTTATTAGCGACCGTTCCAACTAATGTTAGCCCTATATGGCCAGCATCAGGTCTAGCTTTAGCCTCAATTCTGATTTATGGGAAACGCGTTCTTCCTGGAATATTCTTAGGCGCTTTAATAATCCACATTTACTCTTTTCTTGATTTTTCCACACCAATCTCCATAACGCCAACGCTTCTCACTGGCTCGATAACTAGCCTTGCCTCTTCAATGCAAGCCTATGTCGGTGCAATTTTAATCCAGCATTACCTAGGTAAAAATCAACTACTTGAAGATGCTATCATTTTTCGGTTTTTCATTTTAGCCATTATCAGCTGTTTCATTGCCCCAACCATTGGCATAACAACCATTTTCTTACAAGACATTATTACTGCAGATGACTTGCTCCTAGGCTGGTGTACCTGGTGGATAGGCGATACCATTGGTGTGGTGATTTTTACCCCCATCGTGTTATCACTTATAGCAAAACCCAGGTCAATATGGAAAGAACGCCAAAAAATAGTTAGCTACCCCTTACTGCTGATGCTTGTTATTGTCGTTGCTATTTTTCAATACAATCAAGGTCTGGAAACTAATAGAATTAGCTCTATCTTTGATCGCCAGGTTGATAGCTTACACTCCACTTTAGAAAACACAGTTCATCACCATGTAGAATTGAACCATATTTTAAAGAACTTTTTCGATAGCTCCCAATTAATCACAGAAACAGAGTTTGCCTCATTAACATCCCCCCTTATAGATAGAACCCCAAGTATTCATTCCATCTCCTGGGCCCCACTTATATCCCTAGCACAACGTAAACAATTCGAAAAAGTTATCACCATATTAGAAAGAAATAACATAAACGAATTAATAACAGCAAATGAACGAGATGAATATTTCCCTGTCACCTATACGCAACCGATTAAACCAGGAAGGCCACTGTTAGGGATTGATATTAGTACTCACCCTGCCGCCTTAAAAGCACAACAAAAAGCCAGGGCATCAGGACAAACTACGCTGACTGAACCCTTATATATTTCCCAGGATTTAAAAACACAACTGGGCGTTATCCTTTACTCACCTATTTATAAAAAAAATAAACCTATCAATAGCGATACTGAAAAATGGGACTCATTAACAGGCTATATTATTAGTTCATTTCTGATGGAGGATGAATTAAATGAAGCCTATTCAGATGCTCCTGATATTCAACTATTAGTAAAAATTGAAGATGAAGGTACTAGTAACAACTTCTTTAGTAATTTCACAGAGACAGAATCCTCCAATAAAAACCCACTGTCGTTACAAAAAACCAAACAGATACACGTTGCTGATCGTGTATGGAACCTAACTTATCAGCCCTCAACAGATTTTTATCACAGCCAGCTATCATGGACTATTTGGTGGATACTGCTAGGCGGGCTATTAATCACCGGCTTATCCTCAATTGCTCTGCTAATGCTGACAGGACGATCCCTACGCACCGAAGAGTTAATACGTACTCGAACCCAGGCACTTGCCGCAAGCGAGGAACATTTTAGAGAATTAGTACAAGCTCAATCGGCTATTGTATGGAGAGCAGACCCATCTACCTTTAAGTTTTCATTTGTAAGCGATGAAGCTGAAAAAATATTAGGTTACCCGGTTAAAAACTGGTTAGAAAATCAAGATTTTTGGGTAGATCATATGCATGAAGATGACAAAAAATGGGCGCCTGATTTTTGCATGACTTCAACCCGTCAGTTAAATCGCCATGAATTTGAATACCGAATGATCAGTAAGGCTGGCGATATAGTCTGGCTAAGAGATGTCGTTAATGTGATCGCTGAAAATGGTGTAGCGAAAGAAGTGATTGGAGTCATGATTGATATTACTGATCGCCGCATTGCTGAAGAAACAGTTAAGTTAAACGAGTCAAAATATAGAACCCTGTTTGAGGACACTATAGAAGCCCTTGTCGTTTTTGACTTTGACAGTCTTCTTTTTACCGAAATCAATGATAACGCCCTTGAGTTATTTGGCCTGAATCGGCTGAATTTCCACAAATTTGGCCCCTTAGAGACCTCGCCATCGACTCAGGCTAATGGAATTTCTAGCGCTGAATTTGCTCAACAAATGATCAACAAAGTACTTGCTAAGAATAAAACCTCTTTTGAATGGAGTCACATTAACAAACAAGGCCAGGAAATACTCTGTGAAATTAAAATGGCACTTCTGCCATCCATAAGCCATAAGCATGCAATAGCCAGTATTAAGGACATTACTGAGCAAAGAAAATCTGAACAGGAAATTTATGAGCTTGCTTTTAATGACCCGCTAACTGGCCTGGCCAACCGCCGTTTATTTCTCAACCAGCTCAATCTAGAACTTCCACAGGCAAAACGCAACCAGTTCTTTGGGGCCATTATCTTTTTAGATCTAGATCGTTTTAAAGTATTAAATGACTCACTAGGGCATCATGTTGGAGATGAGTTACTGATTCAAGTCGCAAACCGCATAAAAAATTCATTACGTGCGGAAGACCTGGCTGCCAGGTTTGGGGGAGATGAGTTTGTTGTGATGATAAGACCTCATGAGCACGGCATGAGCCAAGCAGCTGATCATGCCATAGCGATTGCTGAAAAAATCAGATCGGCTATAGAGCAACCCTACATAATTGGCACATACGAACATCACTGCTCTTCCAGTATAGGTATCACCTTATTCCCTGAACAAAATATCCCTGCAATTGAGTTATTACAACAAGCGGATAAAGCAATGTATAACTCAAAAGATCTGGGTAGAAATACCATTAGCTTTTTTGACCCTAATCTGCAGAAAAAAGCAGATTTCAAATTATTCTTAGAAAAAGAAATTCGACTGGCACTCAAGTCTCAAGACTTCATTCTTTATTATCAACCGCAACTAGACCAGTCCTCTTTAACCATCAGCTCAGAGGCATTGATTCGCTGGCAACACCCTAAAAATGGACTTATTTCACCAATCGACTTTATTCCGATCGCAGAAGAAAGCGGATTAATTATTCCCTTAGGACTTTGGGTGCTAAATCAGGCCTGTAAACAAATGCGCTCATGGTTAGATGACAAACTCAATATCCATCACATTTCAGTCAATGTAAGCTCAAAACAATTTAGACACACCAGCTTTGTCTCTCAAGTTGAGCAAGTCCTTATTGATAATAATCTCCACGGTTCTCACCTTTACATCGAATTAACTGAAGGTATCGTTATCGACAATATCAATGACACCATTAAAAAGATGCAGGCATTGAAAAAAATTGGCGTCAAAATATCGATTGATGATTTTGGCACGGGGTATTCCTCCCTTGCCTACTTAAAACAGCTACCACTCGATCAACTAAAAATTGACCAAAGTTTTATTAAGGACATCACCACCGACAACAATGATGCCACCATTGTAGAAACCATCATCAATATGGCGCACAATCTAAAACTGGACGTTATTGCTGAAGGCGTTGAAACTATGGAACAAAGAGATTTTCTTATTGCTAAGAGCTGTATGGTCTTTCAAGGCTATTTTTTCAGCAAACCAGTCCCTGCCAATGAATTTGAAGATTTTATAAAAAACCATTTACCCTCTCAAATAGAGAGTAATACTTCAAATAGAGTAAACTCTAAATACAAAACATAAAACCTGATCCCACTATTACTATGATTGAAGAAGTTATCCCCAAATCAAATATTTCAATCAGAGACAACTTGAAATGGCTCTATATTTTAAGAAACCTGATGTTGCTAGGAGAGTCCTTTCTCATTCTTGCCGCGGTATATGGCTTAAATATACGCCTCCCTGAAGAAGAACTCTGGCTGGTTCTTTTGTCAATTTGCGCAGTAAACCTATATACATGGATGCGTTTACAAACAGATGAGCCTATTAGTGAACTGGAAATTTTCTCCCAAATTTCTATTGATGTTTTCGCCTTAGGCTCATTACTTTATTTAACTGGCGGTGCCTCTAACCCTATTATTTGGGTATTTCTGCTACCTTTGATTCTTACTGCAATCATGCTGCCTCAGGCCTACGCCTGGAACATGGTTATTTTGACCTGCTGCACCTATACCGTATTAATTGGCTACAATATCCCTTTACCCGCCATAGAACCCCATCTTCCAGACCCAAACCTGGTCAGCCCCGAATTACAACATTACTTGCATGATATGCAAGACGAACAATACTTTAATCTACATATTTTTGGTATGTGGTTTGGTTTTGTTTTTAGTGCAGGTCTAGTTGCCTTTTTTGTAGTGCAATTATCAAAAACCTTAAAAGAACGTGAACGCAGCCTTGCCGATGCCAGAGAAAATGCCCTAAGAGATGAACGCGTTGTCTCTTTAGGCACCCTGGCCGCCAGTGCAGCCCATGATATGGGTACACCACTGGGCACCATGGCAATTTTGGCACATGAGATGGAACTGGAATATGCCAACCTAAACCTTCCAGACTTACAGTTACAACTTACGATAATGAATGAACAAATAAGGCGCTGCAAGGAAGCTTTATCAGTCCTTTCCGCATCCTCCGGTGAAATGCGAGCCGAATCAGGCAAACCTATGGACCTTATACATTACATGGATGAACTGCTTAACCAATGGCGAGCTCACAACACCACCAGTAAAATCAATCTTAATATAGACCCCGATATTGATACTACCGCTAAAATTATTGCCGACAGAACTTTAACTCATTCAATTATTAATATTTTAAATAATGCTGCGGAGGTTTCTCCTGCCAACAGCGGAATTGATTTTACTGCAAAATGGGACAATCAATTATTACATTTAAGCATAAGAGATTTCGGCCCTGGATTTCCAAAAGAGATCGTTAAATACGGTGGAAAAGAACCTGTAACCAGCAGCAAACAGGGGTTGGGCGTAGGTTTATTCTTAACCTCTTCCACAATTAACCGTTTAGGCGGTAAAATAGAGTTTTTCAACATGGATTCAGGGGGAGCCTGTGTTGAAATTGAACTTCCTTTATTAATAATCGAGACAGATCATGACGACAACGGAAATGGACAAACCGAACCTGCTATTAGTTGATGATGACGAAACCTTTTGTTCAGTGCTTAAACCCGCATTGGAAAAAAGGAATTTTCAAGTATCAGTTGCTAACGATGTAAAACAAGGCATGGTATTAGCTGAACAAACTGAGCCCGAATATGCGGTCATTGATTTACGCATAGGCCATGACTCCGGCCTGGAAATGGTTAAAAAGCTAATCTCGCTTGATGGCAATACTCAAATAGTCATGCTGACTGGGTTTGCCAGCATAGCCACAGCGGTAGAGGCCATTAAATTAGGTGCAATACACTATTTAACCAAACCCGCAAATGCAGATGAAATTGTTAACGCCTTATATAAAAATGAAGGTGATTCATCGGTAGTCATCAATCAAAACCCCTTGTCGGTTAAACGTCTTGAATGGGAGCATTTACAAAAAGTGTTAATGCAACATGATGGTAATATTTCTGCTGCGGCCAGAGCATTAAATATGCATAGACGGACCTTGCAACGTAAGTTAGATAAGCGCCCTGTTAAAGAATAAGGAGCAACTTCAAGCTAATTTCTTGGTATGATGCAGCCATTACATCTTAGTGGGCTTAGATAAACGTAAAACACTAAAGATGGCCACAAAGACGTTGCGTGCAACGTCTCTACTAGTGCAAACTTCGCCCGATTTAATCCCACTCAAATAATTTCCACTGATTAATTCTTGTCCCTTTATCAAGGTCACTGCCCCTAACATCCATATTGCCATCACCATTGGTATCGATAAGATAATAAGCAGGACCGGCTACCGGAATAATTTTCACCATATACAGTTCGCCATTTTTACGAAACTCCTGAATGGTTTTCTTGCCTTTCCGAATAATCGTAATATCAGGCTCTAAGGTTTCACCACTTTGCACGGGCATTGGTAATTCTGGTGGCTCAGGAACCGCCGCAATTTCTGAACCCGGCTCAGCAAGACTAGCTGTTGAAATAAGTATTAAATTTAAAGCTAAAAACCAGCGCATGATATTACCCTTTATCATCAATTATTACAGTCATCTTAGGGATGATGAAAAAAAATAATCATCCAATCTTGCTGGTCTTTTTGTCCGCCTTCAGCGAGGTAGCAACAGTTACGTAGCTTG
>ENA-OSET01002192-OSET01002192.1-sediment-metagenome-genome-assembly--contig:-NODE-2192-length-19132-cov-12.529152_pt1 | contig 19132 bp, 10 predicted proteins | sample MGYA00237882_ERZ534229 | MGnify/ENA primary metagenome ERZ534229 (study PRJEB26408, sample SAMN06266212) | sediment metagenome | isolation source: Hudson Canyon methane seep mesocosm | place... | reverse complement strand
TCATTAATTTCACTCTCAAGGTAGCCAGTAGCTCTACCTCCTTCAATGAGTTTTACGGGTTTGGGAAAGACGCCTTTCTTCTGTAATACATAACTGTAGCTTTTACAGAATCCTACTCTGGCTTGAACTTCGGGCCATCGCAGTAGCTTTTCGGCTTGTTTATTGTTGGTGTAACTTGGGTTGTTGCTTTGATTTACCATCTTAGTGTCCTCCATTGGACGTTGTTAAGATGGTTGTTTATTATAGGGAGGAACAATAAAAATAATACAAGAACTTAAAGGTAAATTTTAGTCAATGTTCTTGCCAGTATAGAATTTTTACTTTTTGATACCGGTAAATTTTTGGCCGTTTTTTTTGCCATAGTGCCGCATTTTTTGTATATCAATAATTTACAGCTTTGTATGCAAAAAAAGAGAACTCAAAATGATTGAGTTCTGCATTCTTGCAGCTTCTTTTTTAACAGTTTTTCTCACTACTCCCACAAAATCCCTATGTATACCCTGCGAGCTTTCTTTTTCAAACAAATAGTGCGCTAGAGTTGCATCAGTGATGTCCACACCCAAATAACTAGCTGCATTTATTATATCGATGCAAGCAAGTGTTTTGTTTTTAATCCATCTCCTAATATCGGCATCACCGAAACTAGTACTTTTTATGCTTGGTAGCTCATTATTCTTATCGAGTAGATCTCGTTTTTCTGTAAGCCAATCAGAAAACTGAGACTTCAAAACTTCGTCTGACATTACTAAATCCACCTTCAGATTAGCTTCAAGTGGTTTGTGATGCTGAGGTGTAAATTTATGTTTATCAAAACTAAGTGATGGTGGTGGTTCGGAGTTTTCTGTGGGTTTGGCTCCTGGAAAATTTTTTCGCCAGACTTCTTTCATATCATCCTTAACTATTGAAAGATTTTCATGCAGTCCAATGGCTCTTCTTACTGAAAGCATTTCAGGAAATGCCTGTACAAGAAGCCATTCACTAGTCTCAGTCGCAATTTGATAGATATCTTCATGCAAAAATTCAATTGGATCGGGCATTGATAAAAGTGCGCTTGATGCAGTCAGGTAGTCCCAAGAGTCAAATTCCCTAATTGGCGTAAACTTACTCTCAGTAGTTCCTTTGATCGTTGAATAAAACTCTTCTACATTTTTGTATCCCTTAAGTAAACGTCGCCCATGATCGAAAACATCGAATCTGTCAGCACGCTTCAATGGCTGTTTAAAATAAGTACCTAATATCTCTGAAGTCTCACTGCTATAATTCTGGGACACTGGCAACATGCGCTCAGCAGCAAAGTAATGCCGGCATATAAACTCCTCGCGCCACGCAATCAGATCAAAATTTTCGCTATCCCTATAATTGTCCATGCTAAAACTAGTATCGAGTGCATTTTTAAGTACTAAATCCATTTTTCTTGCCTCGCCATTATAAATTCCCTTTAAACGATTATCTGAGGACTGATAACTAGGTGTCAATAGACTTCTAACCGCGAAGCTGCACTACCTTATCTTTTGTGGGATAGCAGTAGTTCGCCCAGTTAGTCATTAGGGCTTGTCGCTTCTCAATTAAATCACCACGCTGATAAGCAGCCTCAGAAGCATCCTTTAATCTATGTGCTAGTGCTGATTCTGCTATGCGCTCTGGAGTGTTGGTTTTCTCTGCTACCCAATCCCTAAAGGTTGAGCGAAAGCCGTGTACGGTAATGTCAGTTCGCCCAATGCGCTTTAATACTGAACTCATACCAGCATTTGAGAGAGGCTTACCATTAGTTAGGTTAGGAAATACATAATCACTAATACGGCCATCGTATAACACTGTAAGGATCTTAATAGCTGGTTCGCTCAAGGGTATTCGATGTTCAATCCCTGCTTTCATTCGCTCCTGTGGAACCGTCCATACGCGCTTTTCTAGGTCGATCTCTTCCCACCTTGCACCTAGCACCTCGAAGGTGCGAGAGGCCGTTAAAATGGCGATTTCAAGGGCTCTTGCGCCAATACCATTGGTGACTGACAGGATGCCCATAAACGGCTGTAATTCATCGTATGGCAATGCTGGATGATGTTCTATTTTTCGTATCTTTGCGGCATTGGGAAGGATCGTTGCAAGGTGACCACGCCATCGGGCTGGGTTACTACCGGATCGCAGTTTTAAGGCCTCGGCATAATCTAACACTAGCTCTATTCGCGTCCTCACTCTGGTCGCGGTTTCTGTCTTGGTTGTCCAGATTGGTTTTAAGATTTTGAGGACTTGGGCCGTTTCAATTTCACTTACTGGAGTCTTACCGATAATTGGGAAAGCATAGGTGGTTAGAGTATTAACCCATTGCTGGTGATGCTTGGCATTCTTCCACTCAGCCGACTTTGAATCAATATACTCAAGTGCTATTTTATCAAATGTGGCCTCCTTAGATTCCGCTTCAATTTTAGATGCTTCATTGTTAGCCTGTTCCACCTCCTGTTTCTGTTGAGCCTGCTCCATCGGGTCAATACCCTGCCTCACTAGGCCTTGAAGGTTGATAGCCTTAATTCGAGCGATGGCGAGCGAATTGTTAACCGAGCAAAAAGCTCCCAAGCCCATCAATCGAGACTTGCCTTTGAGTTTGTAACGGAACCCAAAACTAGCTGAACCTGATTGAGTAATCGAAAAATAGAGACCGCCACCTAATGCGGTGCGTTTCGCAATACCTTCTTTGATTAACTTATCTATTCCTTTAGCGGTAATGGCTACCATTTGCATTAGTCCTTTAATAAAATCAAGTTACACTTTGAGTTACACTTTGAGTTACACCATTGTAGGTTTATTTTGCTAGAAGTTACAAGACGCTAAAATAGTATAATTTGATAAATCATGCTATTGCTGGGCTGTAGGGGATATTTGGTGGGTTTTGGTAGACGGTAAAAAATGATGGTTATGGGGACGTCCGGTCCGCCATTAGCAATTATAAAACCTCTGTTCTTTCAGGGGTTTTTTTGATTATGTGACCTTTAAATTTTTCGTTATGCCACTGGTTGTACCTTAAAACTGGGCATTCCTTCGTCTGTTGATATACTCATTATTGTTTCTCTTAAAGATTATGACTTTTATTGCAGTCAAGGACTCTTTAAACTTAGGCTTGTTTTAGAAACAACAGAAGGTATTCATTATCACTATCAAGTTTAATCACAGTCTTCATTTTTCAGCAGAGGAAGTATGGGCTGTCCTGGGCAAACCAGATCGGGTTGACTGGGTGCCTGGCGTAAAAAGCTGTGACTTCGATGGAGAAGTAAGGTCTCTGATCTTGCCGGGCGCTGGAGCAATTAAAGAAAGAATCCTACTGCTGACTCCTAGTTACATAGTGGACTTGCTCAAACGTACGTTAGATTGGTTCAACTCTAAGCTACGAAGACGTCAGACCAAACTAACAGTATTGTATAAATCTTTATTAAAGTGCATCCAACGCTTCTTTATCGCGTCGAACAATCGGGAGCTCTAAATATGATGCGTATTCGCCGCCTATGAGAACTTTATTAGTTGCTTTGACGAAGGTTGTTCCTAAATAGTTAGATTCACCTGTGTTTAAATTTCTTTCAATACGAGGGAAATTTGAGCTGCTAATCTCAACCCTAATCTTGTGTCCCTCCGCAAAGTAATTGCTTGTTGCATTAAGGTCGACCTCTATCTCATAGATCTTGCCTGGAATAATCAAAGATTCTTTACGTAAAGATTTGTGGTAACGCATTCTGACAACACCTTCCTGAACATTAAATGCTTTCCCATTGGGGTATACGTCTACAAGCTTTACTGTAAAGTCGGTATCCTTAGCGGACGAAGTTACAAATAGCCTTGCTTTAAGCAATCCTGTCACTTCGACTCCTTCCTCTAATGAAGAGGAGGTATAGATCAAGACATCCTTACGATTTTCAATAGCGGTTTGATCATAGCCGCCGGCTTCTGTTTCTGTGCCAGTACAGCATGTGTGGCCTCCTAGTGAAGGCACCGGGTCATATGGATCATACACAAAACTATCTTCTTTAAACTCCAAGGGTTTCGTTAACCTCAATAACCCATCACCACTCAAAGAATTAGCCTTGGAAAGGTGATCGATGTACCAACGAACATATTCAGTGCCCTTTAAAGGCCACTGGTCACTGGTACGCCATCTATCCTCACCCATTATGTAATAGGTAAGGAAAGGTCTGTCAGCGACTCCGTTGTCCTCATTTTTAAGCCATTTGTTGTACCAATCTATCTGTAATTTTTCATAATCAAATGCAACATTATTTAAAGGACGATCTCCAACAGACTTGTCCGCCTCTACCTGGGGAAAGTTACAGTGTGTCCCAGGGCCAATCACTACATACTGATTTTTCTGACCTATGCGTGTTTTTGCTGTATCCCGGAATTGCTCAGCCATCAAAAGAGTTTCCCTAGCTCCGTAGTCATACCACGTGTCAAAAAATAGATTAGGGATAGAAACACGATCATCCTCTTTAACTAGGTCCATCGACCGAAAATATTCCCCATCTGGGCTATTATCTCTCCATAAATCAAAGTCATTTGGAGTGGTATTACTCCGACTTAAAAGGCTAATCGTTGGTAATGTTTTTATATTACTCAGGTATAGATTAAAATCGAAGTCTGGACGCATTTTATAGGCTTGAGCACTTGGATTGTTAAACCATTCACTTCGAGCGTTGCCAGTTAAATTAGGTCCATAGAACACTTTAGTTCCCTCACCTGCGAACCATCCCGCTGTCTGCCCTAACTCAAAAGCACCTCCACTGAATGACTGCCATGCGCGCCCGGCTCTATAATAGCCAGATGCAGCAGACTGCGGGTGACCCACTACAAGAGCAGAATGATTGGTAGCTTCCAAAACCACTTGCGCCTCACCTAAATACGAACATCCTCCCAACCCTATTCTTCCATTTGACCATGATTGATCAACAATCCAATCAAGAGTATCAGAGCCATCTTCTCTCCTTCCTCGTGCTATTTGGTAACTTCCCTCAGACTCAAACCTACCCCTGATGTCTTGAATGACAATGGCATAATTTTGATCTACTAATTGTTGCCATACTGGGTTCCAATCAAATGCATGTGTTTTGTCATATACCGTTCTTATTAGAATAGTAGGCCTTGCCTTATCAATTTCGCCATTAAAGTAGACATCTGTTGACAGGTGGATGCCATCACGCATTTGTACCATTTGACTTTTTAACGCAGCACCAAAGCTCTGAGGACTTAAAAATAAAATTAGTCCACTAATTAAGAAGATCACAGCTTTGGACAATAAGCTCAATTTGGCCTCAGTTAACATCATTATAACCCTCGGTCATCTCACAGGAATTTCCTTTATAAACATAACAAACAAAAGCAACTGCAACACCATCACTAATTACACTATTCTAGATTATGGTTATTATCATTGTGGATCTCTGACATTAACCATCGCCTAAATACTTTGACTTTATAGTCCTCACTCTTCTTTTTTAAGCAAGCTAAATACCAGCTATCGGGGTTCTTGACCCTTAAATTAGGAAATATTTCAACCAGCACACCTGATTGAATATCTTCATTTACATAAGGCTGCTGACCCATTGCAATACCCATACCCTGTCCTGCTGTTATCAAGGATGCCTCGTAGCTATCAAAATCTAAACCATAATCCAGCTCAACATTAGACAATCCATTTGAGGACAACCAAACTATCCAATCATTTTTAGAAGGATAGACCTGCAAAATGGTGTGCTTATCAAGATCTTCTGGATCACCAATAGCCCCATTCATTTCAATATATTTAGGGCTGCAAACAGGGAACAGTTCACCGCCAAACAAATGATCATAATGCAACCCTGAATTATTGGGCTTACCTATCATGATAGCGACGTCAATATCCTGATGATCAAAATCAACATTTTCTTGCGATGTATGAAGACGAATATGTATATCTGGATTTACTCTTTTAAACTTCGGCAGTCTCGGAATCATCCATCGAATCGCAAAAGTCGAGTATAGTTGCACCGTCAAGACACTATTAGAAAACTCGCCCATAATCTTATTAGTAGCCTCTGAAATAGAATTAAATGCATACTTTATTTTCGGAAAATAATTCTTTCCCTGAGGCGTTAGCTCAACACTCCGAGACTTACGAATAAAAAGTTTGGTACCTAAGAAACTCTCAAGATTTCTAATCTGATGACTGACCGCTGATTGACTAACATGTAGTTCCTGAGCCGCGACCTTAAAACTCAAATTTCGAGCTGCCGCCTCGAAGGTTACAAGCGACTTTAAATTAGGTAATGTTATTTTTGAACGCATAAATTCATCCAATTCGATGAGAGGAATATGATACTCACAACTGACTAAAGCTACTAAATACCCACGGTAGTGAAACTGATAGATGAATAAAAATCAAGTATGCAGAGCGTGTCGTTCAATAATTACCTTCACGCAAGTAACTGCGCCTCGCAAGCTAAAATCGTTGAACATTCTCGACTTTTTCTCCTATTGATTATACTTCATGTTATAGAATAAGATGGCACTTCGCGACGTGTCACCAGTATTTTTGTCCTGCGTTTTTACATGCGAGGTTTTGCTTTTTAAACCATGTCAACATCAACTTTCCTTCTTGATGATTTAGGACCAAACAAAAGGCACGGAACTTAATGACTACCGCTGATTCGGATACACAAAAAGATCTTGCTGACGCAATCAATCATCTTAGAAATGGCAGTCCTGATAAAACCCGACGAATTTGTCAAAATTTCTTAGCCACTAGCCCATCAAGTGGAGCCCATATACAACTCTTAGCTCATGCTTTTATCAAACTTGGTAATCTGCACGAGGCAAAACAACAAATAGAATTTGCTTTGAAACTTACTCCAGACTTCGCTGGCCTCCATGAAGATTTAGGAAGCATCCAAGCGTTAAGCAGCGATTATAAAGGTGCGAGTGATTCATTCCGCAAAGCCATCCAATTAGACCCGAGACTAACAAGTGCTCATAAAAAACTTGCTCAATCTTTATCTGCGTCTGGCAAAACAGATGAAGTCGATGAAGCATTTGAAAATTATCTTGATCGAGATAAAGATGCTGCTTTAGTTGCCGCAGGAGCTGAACACTGGCGCTCCAATAGAATTGAGGAGGCTGAAGCAGCACTCAAGAAGGCCTTAAAGAGAAATGCCGATAATGTTGATGCTATGCACTTCTTAGCATTGGTCTATCACGGAGAAAACAAAAAACTTAATGACGCCGAAGCGCTATTACGAAAAGCTACTGACATAGCACCAGATTTCTCTCAAGCGCTAAGTAGCCTTGGTAGAGTTCTAATTGATTGTGGCAAATGGTTAGATGCAATAGCAATTTATAAAAAGATTATTAAACTTAAGCCAAATGATTACAAAGCCTGGGCCGGTTTAGGAAGAGCATTCTCGCTATCTGGACAAGTTGAATCTGCTCTTGGTGCCTATAAAAAATCTCTCTCAATTAAGGATGAATCACCTAATGTTCATATGGCCTATGCCCACTCCCTAAAAACAGTGGGCAACCAAAAAGCAGCATTACGCGCCTACCGAAAATCCATAGAGTACAGGCCAGGTTTAGGTGAAAGCTATTGGAGCATGGCAAATCTAAAGATTTTTAACTTCAAATCTTCTGAAGTAAAAGCTATGGAGACACAACTCGATTCAGAGGATTTAACTGACTCCGCACGCACACATTTCCTTTTCTCCTTAGGTAAGGCTTATGAGGATCGAAAAGAATACGATCTTGCTTGGCACTACTACAATCTTGGTAATGAAACTCAGCGCAGCAAAGTTACTTATGACCCTGTAGCTAATCAAGTGCAGCTAGACTCTATTAAAAGTGTTTTCAGCGCAGAGTTTTTAAACCATCACAAAGGGGTTGGATGCGAGAAACCTGATCCTATTTTTGTTGTTGGGTTACCCAGATCTGGCTCTACGCTAATAGAGCAAATTCTGGCAAGCCATAGTTTGGTTGAAGGTACATCAGAATTGCCCAATCTTGGTGATATTGCGTTGAGTACAGGAAAATATCGTCAAGATGGGCTTACTTATCCAAAGACACTGAGTACTCTAACCCCTCGCGATTTCAAAGCATATGGTCAAGAATACCTTCAACAGGTAGATCGACACAGAGCATCTGGCACGCCTTTCTTTATTGATAAAATGCCTAATAATTTTGCCCATGTAGGCTGGATAAAAATGATTTTGCCTAATGCAAAAATCATTAATACTAGACGTCACCCGTTGGATAGTTGTCTCGGGGCTTACAAGCAGTTGTTTGCTAAAGGCCAGAATTTTACTTACGACAAATTTGAGCTAGCTCAGTTCTACTGTGACTATGTAGATATTATGCAGCATTGGCACTCTGTCCTTCCAGGAGAGATTCTGGATGTACACTATGAAGACACCGTCACCGATCTAGAGTCTCAAGTACGAAGAATTTTACAATTTTGTGGGTTAGAGTTTGAGGAGCAATGTACACGTTACTGGGAAACAAAACGCGCAGTAAAAACCGCTAGTTCAGAACAGGTTAGGCAACCTGTGTATACTTCAGCCCTTGGCCTCTGGAAAAATTATGCTGGATATATTGAAGACTGGCAACAACAGTTAGAGAATGTAGTTAAAGATCTCCCTCAGTCTATTCGAGATATTAGTGGTTAATCACCCTAAAAATTCCAAACTTCCAAGCCATGAATAGCGTTACGGATGTCTGTGGACAGTGTGACCTGTAAAACCGTTTCTCTACTCTTTAAATCGTGTAGAGCGACAGTTGAAGGCGAGGACCCTGTGGCGATCAATCCCTCTTTAACAATACAAAGCCCTCTACCAAACGATGCTCTGGCGATGGAACTGTCATCAAGATTTTTTCCAGTAATATGGTGATCTGGAAGTGAGGGAACCCTAAAAGCCCTGTCCTCAGCAGCATCCCGACTTGCATACCGCACCATGTTAGCGTTCGTGTCATTAAACAATACGCCATTTTGATACGGTTGAGCGTTATGCGTGCCAGGTGGTAAGGTTGCACTCATATTCACCCGTTTTCCATTAAAATGAAGTAATCCGCCTGTTTTGAGCCCTGCAAAATAAAGGCCATTGTCATTTGCGGTGACCGAATTGATGTGCAATTTGTTCAGCATCAACGGACCGTCATCATTACCTGGATCAAATGCACTACCAGTAAACTGATAACCCTCAGTCTCAACATAAAGGCCCCAGTGAAATTTTTCTTTTTCTATGTCAAATACCAAAATTGAATCAAAACCGGTCGAAGTCAGGAAGATCTGATTTTGATAAACAACAATCTCATGACAGTGCTTAAGGTACTGATTCCTCCAGGATCTTTTGAAACTAAAATCAGGATTATAGGCATACAATTCATCGCTCGCAGCGATAAACAAGGTCTCATTATGGATGGCGATACCTCTCAAACCACGATCCGCACCCCGTCCGCGCCAATCTATCGCCATAGTATTCCAATCTAGTTTTTGTTCAACTTTCTGATCTTTCAGATCAATCAGAAACACACCACCATGACTGTCGCCCTGCTGACTCCCGCGCACAACTGATGTAGCTATTAAACCAGTCATATTCAACTCACATACCTTTAGATGCTTCTCTCTGATTAAAACGGCGATAGATAACTAGCATCCCGGCGACTAACGCACACATAGACCGCTGACCTACCACCAAGAAATATAAAATCCAGCTAACACAAGGCTAATCGCAACCCCACCTAAGTTAAATGTAAAGGATGTTGAAAAATCAACATCATTAATATCAACCACCGACTGAGACTTTTGAGTCGAGCCCAAAATCGAGGTAATAATTGCTATTAGAGCGCACAAAACGAATACTAACCCTACTCGGTCTATGAATGGCAAATCAGGCCAAAGTATTTTAAATAGCACCGACAAGATTGACGAGCCAACTGCGGCATAAAGGGCACCATTCGCGGTCGTTTTATCCCAGAACATGCCTAAAAGGAATATTACAACGATTCCTGGAGTAAAAAATCCTGTAAATTCTTGGATGTACTGAAAAGCCTGGTCAAATCCACCAAGCAACGGCTTTGCGACAAGCATTGCAAATATTAAAGACATTAAGCCAACCACCCGTCCAATTGTCACTAGCCTTTCTTGTGACTGCTCACTCTTGGTGAAATAAAGAAACAAATCCATAGTAAAAAGTGTCGAAATACTATTTGTCATTGATGCTAGTGACGACACTATCGCAGCAATTAATGCTGCAAAAACAACTCCTTTTATCCCTACTGGAAGTAGATGAATCAGCGAAGGATAAGCCTGATCTGAGGCTGCTAAGTCAGGTAAAAGTAATACTGCAGCGACACCAGGTAACACCACAATTAATGGCATTAACAATTTTAAAAAAGCTGCAAAAACAATTCCTTTCTGTGCCTCTTTAACACTTTTTGCTGCTAAAGCGCGTTGGATTATATATTGGTTAAAACCCCAGTAGGATAAGTTCATTACCCACATACCTCCTACAAGCACAGAAATTCCAGGCAGATTAATATAATTGGGATTTTCTTTCGATAAAATCATGTCGAACTTATCAGGCGCTTGACTCATTAATTCCGTCAGACCAGCGGCAACACCGCCACCCAACGAAATTTTATCCAGAGTGATATAAGAAATCATGAGACCACCGATAACCAACATGATTACCTGAATGATGTCTGTTAGAGCAACTGCTTTAAGACCTCCATAAAGGGAGTACGCGGCAGTAAACATACCAATAGCTACAAGAGCTACGGTTATATCGAGTCCCGTAATACTATTGACCGCCAAAGCACCCAACCATAGGATTGATGTCAAGTTAACTAAAACATACACTCCTAACCAAAATATAGCCATGACAATTCGGACTCGAGAATCATATCGTTTCTCCAAATACTGAGGCATGGTGTAAATGCCGTGCTTAAGAAAAATAGGCAAGAAATATTTACCTACCAAGATAAGCGTAATTGCAGCCATCCACTCATAAGACGCAATCGCAAAACCCATAACATAGGCCGATCCAGACATCCCAATGATCTGTTCAGCAGAAATGTTAGCCGCAATCAATGACCCTCCAATCGCCCACCATGGCAAATTTCGACCCGCCAAAAAATAATCACTTGCGTTTTTAGTATGCCCAGCTGTTTCTCTCGAGACCCATTGAGCTAGGAAAAATATCGTCATAGCATAAAGTACCGCAACACCTATATCGACAGTTCCTAAAACCATAATTATTCTCCTATTGCTCTTAGCCTTTAACCCATAAAAAAATAGTGTTCACCTTGTACAAGTAAAATCACAAAATATCACGAGTATAAATTCAACGTAATTTTTCTCCGGACTTTACAAATCGTAACCAAAAGTCATATCTATATTCAGCGTCAGATAGTGAATATTTTCGCAATGTCTTTTTACCCCAAGAATCATCCCCACCAATACCCATCTGACCATAATCGACATTAACTGACACCAAGTCTCTTGGCTTGATGTCATTTATATGAACATTTACTCGATCAGGATTATCTCTAGCCCCGTCGCCATCTTCACTAGTTATCGCTATTTTCGCTCGCGGAATGAAATCCTCTTGAACGTTGTGGTGGACGCTAAAACCAATACGATCCTCTGCGACAACATATACCCCTCTACCGCCGTTTTCTTCCCGCAGAGAGAACCATCTTGTGTCTGTTTTATAACCGTTTTCTTGAGGTCTGATGTAGGGAACGTAGTGATCCTCAACCGTATTTTGGAAACGCCCTACCCTAGCCGCAGACTTTCTATCGCGATAATTCTCGAAGGGACCTCGCCCTAACCACTCAACCTGCTCAAAACTTTTCACAAACTGCATATTCATTCCAACTCGCGGCAATTCAGGCTGGCCTGCCATTTTTGTAAAATGGTTTTGCACTCTTATATCTCCTCCAGAAAATATCTCAAAGGTTGACTGCCAAAGAGCTATTGTTTGGTTATCCAAATTTTTGAATTGATATTTTGCTAAAAGTTCTACAGATTCCTTGGACTGATTAGTGACAGTCAGAGAATCCAATATTCGATTATCTATTGAATCAGACCATACCTTTCCCCAATCATGCATGTAATTTCCAAAATCATTATCTGTTGGGGCTCGCCATAAATTTGGTTGGAGAGGCGAGAGTAATACTGAACGCCCGTCCACTTCAATTTCTGACAACAATCCATTTTCACGGTCAAATACCACAGTAAAGTTATCCGACTTGATCTCTATAGAGCTTTCACTTGCAACTACCGCGGGTGCCTCCGCACTCCTGACCTCAACAGGAGGTCGTGGGTACGGATTAAATAACTCAAACTGCTCTTCAGCATAAACGTGGTTAATAGGCAGCAAACCGTGTGCACTTGAACCAACGAGTTTTAAATCTAGGTGGTAGTCAACACCTGGCTTCATAGAAGGGAAAAAATCCCCTAACTGAACAACACCATGTGCTCCGGGCTTAATAGCCAGTTGATCCAAATTTCCAGACTTTATTTCTTGGCCATTTGCAGTCAACACCCAATTTAGTGAAAATTCATTAAGATCTGTAAAGTTGTAGTTATTTTCAATCTCAATTAGGCCTCGCTCTAGACTGAGTGGCTTGAACTTTACATGTTGGTAGACTTTTTTGACCTCCCAATAAGCAGGCTGCACTTTTCGATCTGGAAATATAATTCCATTAAGACAAAAATTGCCACTTGACGGAACATCCTTTGGCCCATAGTCACCGCCATATGTCCAATAAGGGTTACCGCTTTCATCTTGCTCATACAAACCTTGATCGACCCAATCCCATATGAAACCACCTGTAAGATTGTCATTACTCTCAATAACTCTCCAGTAGTCCTCCAAGTTCCCGTTACTGTTGCCCATAGCATGAGAATATTCAATTAAGAGGAAAGGACGGTCACCATATTCCTCGGCATATTTTTCTAGATCCCAATGACGCCAATACATACTGGAGTGAAAGTCAGAATGTCTTTCTCCAACTAGTTTAATATCTCCTTCAGTTTCGTACTGCACTGGTCTAGTGCTATCTTTCTTTTTTAGCCAAGCATAAGTGGCACCCAAGTTGACGCCATCTCCAGCCTCATTACCCAAAGACCAAATGACAATCGAAGAAAAATTTTTATCTCGATGCCACATTCTCTTAGTTCTATCAAGGTGATGACTCATCCAGCGAGGTTTATTACCTAATGTCTTGTCATGATCATAACCGTATCCGTGACTTTCGATATTGGCCTCATCAACTACATACAAACCGTACAAATCGGTAAGTTCATAAAAACGTTCAGGAAATGGATAGTGTGAAGTTCGCACGGCATTCATATTTGCCGCTTTCATGAGCTCAATATCCTTGATCATAGTTGCCTCATCAATCACATGCCCTTTCCGATCATGGTGCTCGTGGATATTTACTCCCTTTAGCTTCACTTTTTTTCCATTCACCAGAAAAATACCGTCATTAATCATTACGGTCCTAAATCCTACATATTGACTAATTGCCTCGACAACATCGCCTTGTTTATTTCTTAAAGTTATCAATAATCGATAAAGATTTGGTTTCTCAGCACTCCAAGGAGCGACATTGCTAACAATTTGAGAAAAAGTAATGTTTGTATTTGGCTGAAAGGCGGCTATTTCTTGTTTTTCGTGATAAATAACGGCTGTGTCTCGATATAACTCGACTTCAGCACTAACTGATTCAGACCCTTCAGATGCTAGGTCTATATCGAGAATTAATTCACCGTCTCTAAAATCATTAACGAGTCCAGCTTGAACTCTATAATCTCTTACTCGAATTTTAGGTCTGGCAAACACCTCCACATCTCTCTGAATTCCTGATAATGACCAAAAATCTTGATCTTCAAGATATGAGCCTGTGCTCCATCGATAAACCTCAACCGCAATGGTATTTTTCCCAGATTTTACAACCTTACTAATATCGAATTCACTAGGCGTCTTACTCCCCTCGCTATATCCTACATACTCACCATTGACCCATAGATAAAATGCTGAGCTGACGGCACCAAACTTGACGAATATTGACTGGCCATCCCAAGTCAAGGGAATCTCAAAATCTCTTCGATAGGAACCAATAGGATTCTCGTCTTCAGGTACATTCGGCTCATCAATCTCGAACGCATAAGGCACATTTACATAAATCGGATACCCGAAACCTTGACGCTCCCAGTTTGACGGAACCTCGATATTTGACCAAGCTGAAACATCAAAATCCAAGTTATGGAACGCCACAGGGCGCGTATCGGGGCCATCCGAATAATTGAACTTCCAATGCCCATTTAACGATAGATACTTTTCATTTTGATCAGTGTTGTTTGCTAGCGCCCCCTCTATAGTTGGGTAAGCAATAAAATGAGCCCGCGGCATTTCGACATTTTCACGGATTATTGCAATATTATTCCAAGCAGGGGGATTAGAACTTTTTTGACTATCTGGATTATCACAAGACATTATCATTAATGAGCCAAGAATTAAAAATAGGAAGAAGAAGTACCGTCTAAACATCTTATTATTACCTTTCGCAGGGTCTATTCTAACTGTGTTCAGTAAATTATGGGTAAAAAAAAGGCTCCATACTAGGAAGCCTAATTCTCTTATCTCTAGAAGCGTTGACGATATACCAGAGTGCCTTTAACTCACCTAGACTTCGCCTATTTACTGACCAAAGGTCTTTGTGAAACTAATCTCTATAGTACGAGGCTGATTGTAGTTCGGCATATTGAGATAACGGTTCACATCTGGCCAAGTACCATTTTCACCAAAACTGTCGTCATACCAACTGGCGATCCACTGGGCATTGCGGTCATCCCACAGGTTCCAAATACTCAGAGTGGCACTCCAGTCACCCTCAGCATACAACCCAAACTGAAGGTTCGCTTCCCCTTGATCTTTTATTAACTTAGTTCCAGTCACCGTTGGATCTGGGTTCATAGCATCTCTAGCACTCCACCAATCATGATACATTGCCTCTTGCCACCAGTGATCGTAACGTACCCAACCATCTACACCTTCCATAACGGCTGGAATTTTATATTCAATACCTATCCACCATTTAGAGGGAGGAGCAATAGCCATTTCTTGCCCATTTGCACCCAACAGCCAATCCTGATTATCAGGGTCGCTTAAAGAGATTAGCTCACTCAAATAATAATCATTCTGAAGCTCTGAGTCGTTTGTCGAATATGTGGCATCAAGACTTAAGCGCTCGTTCACAACAAAAGTGAAACTCAATTCGGCGCCTGATAATTCTGCATCCCCCATATTAACGGTCGCATTAGCAGACCAATCATCCGGGTCCGTAATACCCCTTTGTATATCATCCCATTCCATTGAGTAAAAAGAAGCATTGAGCTGCAAACGATTATCTAACCATTGGCTCTTGAGACCAACCTCTTTATTAATCAAGCTATCACTGTCATACCGATCGGGCATTCTAGAAGCAGGATTTTTCTTGGAATTAGCGCCGCCCAAACGAAATCCTTCACTGTATAATGCATACACCATCTGATCATCACTGATATCGTAATTTACCGCAAACTTAAATAACGTATCGCTATCATCCCCCTCATAAATATCAGTATCATAAGGGTTACCGCGCGGCCACTCTTTAAACTCCGATCTATCACGCTCATATTCGAACCATCGAGCTCCGACTGTTGCTGTCAACTTATCAGTCAAACCATAACTCATTTCACTAAAGACAGCAGTTTGCGTTGTTTTGGCGCTGTATTCTTCTGAGTACCAATCGTCCGTGTTTGGAAAATAGGTGTCATAAGCCAGCCCCCAATAGGCGCCAAAAGCTGTACTGTCAAGATTCTCTACTTGACTGAAGACATAATCCCAATAATCTTCAGTTTGCTCATAGAAGGCCCCCACCATCCATTTGAGTCTCGAATCTCCTGTCGAACTGAGTCGAAGTTCATGGGTAAAACGCTCCGCCGTTTGATCATTAACTGATATCTCCGGCTGAAATCCTGTGTCATAAGTGACATTGTAATAAATGTAGGTGCCGTAGGTAGCTACTGATTGTGCACGGATTTGCCCATCAACGTTCGCATCAAACTCATAAGTAATTTCACGGTCGAGGTAACTGCTAGTGAGCGATAGTTCAGCAAAACCGAGGTCACCTGTGACATTAAGTGCTGAAATCCACCACTTATCACGGCGATCGTCTTTATGAAACCGAACTATTTCTAAATCATCAAGCCCTGGCGCACCCGGATCAGACAGCCAATCACCCTGTGAGTGCTGATCCTGTTGCATGACCATTAGATTCACATCCCACGAATCATTGACAGACCATAGAGCACTAACACGAGCTCCCTTTTGATCCCACTCATTAAAATCTTCTTCCACAACATCAGAGTTGTCATCATCAGAAAAAATATTAGTTCCGTAGACGTTATCAATATACCCGCCATCTTTCGAATCATAAACTACTGCTCTGACGGTCAATTTATCTTCAATAATGGGCATATTTACCCAAGCTTCAACATAATGACTCTTGTCACCTTCCTTGATAGTGGAAAGACCAGTATTTATCTCGCCATAAAGGCTTGAGTGGTCGGGGGCGCTTGGAATTATCCGCAATGCTCCAGACTGAGAACTTGAACCAAAGAGAGTCCCTTGAGGACCTGGCAAAGCCTCAACACGCTGAATATCAACTAGTCGTGGGTCAACCGACTGAGTGGCTGAAGTCATCGGAATATCACCAAGATATACAGCGGTACCTGAATCCGTGCGCCACTCGCCACTACCAGTGCTTACACCTCTAAATACCACTTCCGAACGACCAGGTGAGTTTTGAACCGTCGACAGACTCGGAATAGATTTTTTGTATTCGCGCATATTACTGAAGCCAAGGGTTTTTATATCATCAGCCCCAAAAGCTTGAATTGATTGCGGAAGATCCTGCATATTCTCTTCACGTTTTGTTGCCGTGACGATGATCTCTTCAAGACGAACTGATTCGTTCACAGGTTCCTCAATGCTCTCTTGAGATAAAGCATTAAAGGTTCCCAAAGATGATATTGTAGCCAGTGCAATAGCGCGTTTTAGTGGCTGGATGGTAAACTCGCGAGTGAAAGCTCTCATAAAAAAGTCCCTGCAATGCGTTCGGCCGATTTCAGATCTTTTATCCTTAACGTTAAGACCATAAAACCATAAAACCATATTCCTCGCAAGAAATGATTACTGATGAAATCTCATCATGACATGAATTAAATTCATGCATTTCGCAGCAATTATTGGCACTTTTGCTTTTCTGCCGAATCATCACATGCTCATCATCTGGCGTGGTGTCCGCAAAGGGTTTCTATAACAACTTGTCTTATTAGTCGTATTTAAGAGTATGGTTTTGGATTACACTCGAATGTAAACTTTAATTAAATGTACCAAAGCGCGTTACACACTTTTATTCAAGTCAAGGACTCTTTAAACTTAGGCTTGCGTTAGAAACAAGAGAGAGGGTTTATTATCACTATTAAGTTTAACCACAGTCTTCATTTCTCAGCTGAGGAAGTATGGGCTGTCCTCGGCAAGCCGGATCGGGTTGACTGGGTGCCTGGCGTAAAAAGCTGTGACTTCGATGGAGAAGTAAGGTCTCTGATTTTACCGGGCGCTGGAGCAATTAAAGAAAGAATCCTGCTGCACGACAATAGTACAAGGCGAATTGAATATTCGTGCTTTGAATCCCCTGGAGCTCTAACGTCCCATCACGCCAAGATGGAAATTCTAAGCGACGGGCAGCATTCATTGTTAGCGTGGGAAGCAATCATTGAACCCATTGAATTGGAAGCTTTTGTCAAAGAGAGCATGAAAGGTGCTCTCTCTCAACTTGAAGGTGTTCTCGCTAAAAATCGCCTTTAAATTGAGTGGGCTAAAGAATTAAAACCCTAGAGCAGAGAATAAAGTGTCTTGGCTAATTTATTGGACGTTTCGTAGAGTTTTAAGTCCTTGTGTTGTTGATTGTTGAAGTAAGAAAAACCAACCTTTTTATCCATGTCCCCAAAAACAACTGCTCCTCCAATACCAGTATGTCCAAACATACTGGTGCTTTTGTTTAGGCCTATTGGAGTAAAGGGTGCATTGACCATATGACCCAACCCAAACCGATAAGGCAAACCAAAAAGCACTAGATCAGGACCATGAGAATGGACTTTACGAAGTAACTCTACTGTTTCAGCCTTCAAAACCTCAATACCATTCCTGCTACCGCCATTACTCAAAATTCCGTATAGCTTTGCTAAACTTGCCGCCACCCCGTGTCCGTTTGCAGCGGGTATCTCTGCGCTTCTCCATTCTCTGGTATTAGAAACATCAGGATCATTGATGGCATTAGGGTCAAAAGCCACTGAATTAAAATCTTTAACAACTGCTAGCTTCATGTCCTTCAACGCTTTGGACAACAAGAGGTCAGGCACGAACCTAAGTGCCTTAAATTGATCGATAGTCGGTAGCTTACCGAGCATCAACATATCTGCGCATCTCGCTATGTCTTTGTCGCCCATGCCGATTACAAAGTCCAACCCTAGGGGTTCTGCCAGTTCCTCTTTAAAGTACTGACCAACTGACCGTCCATCGACACGTCTAATAAGCTCTCCCACCAACCAACCAAAGGTTAAGGCGTGGTAACCCTGCATTGAATTCGGTGGGGCGAAAGGTTTTTGAGCGCCAAGCAGGCCAGTAAATTGATGCCAATCGGTCCATTGATTAAGTGGAACCCCGTTCTGAAAACCAAACATGCCAGCTCTGTGACACAGTAGATCAAGAACAGTCGTATTTTCTTTACCATTGCAACCATACTCTGGCCAGTAATGAGATACTTTTTGCACAAGATCCAAACGGCCCTGTTCAATCAATCGTGCCGCACAAATGGCAGTGACTCCTTTGGTGACAGAAAATACATTAACCAGAGTATTCGCCTGCCACGCCTGTGATCTCTGTGCATCTTGATGACCACCCCATAAGTTAATCACCATTTCACCTTCAATCTCTACAGCAAACGAAGCACCCACCTCAAATTCAGACTCGAATGACCGATTGAAGACTTCGGCAACTTTCTCAAATTTAGAATCGCA